>CERI01091837.1_pt1 | contig 16274 bp, 13 predicted proteins | sample 350261 | NCBI WGS metagenome assembly CERI01 (sample SAMEA2620979, study PRJEB7988) | marine metagenome | isolation source: saline water (ENVO:00002010), including
TAATAAATCTTATAGTATATTTAGTTTATGATTTTTAATTTAGTTACTTATTATATCTATTAAAATAATACGTTATTCTTCTTTTATCTATTGTCTCCATATTTATATCTATATGTTGAGAACTAGTAACTGTATCTATTTTTTTTTTATTTGAAGTTAAAAATTCTTTAATTATTAGTTTTTCAGCATTCTCATAACTAGTTCTATTTTTTTCAGTTGTTTTACTTATACTTGTTGCTTTAACTTTAACTTTACCTTTACTGATACCTTTTGCTTTACTTTTTCTTGTTGTTGTATTTTTTTTATTACCACCTTCTTTTAAATACTCTGTTATATCATTTTCATCTATATTTACATTTTTACCAACTAGACCAAATATGGATTCCATTACAAGTTTTTTTTCATCATCTATCTTACTGTTAAGTATACGCATTATTTCATCACATTTTTTACTTATATATTCTTGCTGGTATTTTTGTTTTATATAATTTAACTTACTTACTATATCTCTATTAATATTTGGGTTTTCTCTAATAGTTTTTTCATAATTTTTTAATAGTTCATCAATGTTTTGAAATACACCATCATTAATTAGTTGTTCTACAATACTAGGATCTATTTCTTGAATACTTTCTTTATTATCTAGTTTAACTTTTAACCGGTAATATTCTTGCATTTTTTCAAACCAATTATCTCTAATTTTACTAAAATTTATTTCTAGATGTCCCATTATTTCATCAAATAATTTTTCTTCCTCATCAGATTTTGCAAGTAAAGATGTTGGTATTATAAGATTTAATAATCGGTTAAAAGTATATTTTGTAGTAGTAATGTATATTGTAAATGAATCATCGTCTAAATCAATAAATAATTTATATAATTCATCATTTTTTTTAAGTTCTTCTAATTTTTTATATGGTTTTAAAAGTGAGTTTATAGTTGCCATACACGCACAATGAGTAGTAACTAATCGTTCAATCATACCCAACAGACAACTCATACTGTCTTTACCATGTGCATTAAATATTTCTTCTATGTACAAATCAATAAAGTTTTGTTTATAAAATTTACACTGATATAATAAAAAAAGTAAAGAATGCATAATTATATTGCATGTTTTTGTATCGTTATTTATAGAACCAATAAAATTATTATCTATACATTTATCTAACTTTCGTTTTAATTCATCTAATTCTAGTTTACTCAAAATATCAGTATAAATTTTTATAAATATCCCTTTAAATTTATCTACATTATTAACTATCTCATGAAAGTCGTAATACTCTCCTTTTTGAGGTTTATCACTTGTTAATCCTTTTATTTCTTTTTCTATACCAGTAAATGTTTCATCTGGTTTAATCATTCTTACAGATGATTTCTCTTCGCAAAAACTTACAAAAAATCTAATTGAAGAATCAAAATGTCTAGTTTTAAATAAGCTAAATCTAGTATGCACTTCATTTGAAGCTAAAATTTCAGCATTTATATTTAATCCATCTGGTATATTATCGGGAACACCTACTATTCCCGTAAAATCTGCATTTTGAAATTCACGAACATCTCTAAAATTACACCCGGTTAATGTTGCATAAGCAAATATTGTTCCTGTAATTTTACAACCCTCTAAGTCACTATCTTGTAGTTCAACTCCTGTAAAGTTTACACTTGTTAAATCTCCATCTTTAACTTTTCTAAAATCATGTCCTATTAAACCCATTGTCTGGCTAAAATTACACGACTTAATATTAGATTCTATAAATTTTGTAGAACTTTCATTTGGAACATTTCGATTATTTACATCATAAAAAATTGTTAGTGTAGTTTGTTGTCTCCCATCTGGTAGTTGAATTAATCTAGGTGAAAAATCACAGCCATACATATTGCATTGTTCGAATGTTATATATGCTAAATTTGTATTTATAAATTGCGAACCGGTAAAGTCAGTCTTAAAAATAATAATAGGAAGAGTATGTTCTTGTAGAATTATTGTTATGCTATAAAAATAACATGATATAAAACTATTATTTTCAAATCTAATATCAAAATTGAATTTTGCAAGATAGAAGTTACATTTTTCTAATATACATTTAAAGAATGTATTACTTGTTATAGTTGAGTTAAAAAATTTACAATCTTCAAAATTACATCGATAAAACAAATATTCGTATTTATTTAAAGTTAATAAAAGTAAATCATTAATAAAATATGATTTTATGTCGCATTTAACCAAATATATATATTTAATTATAGAATTTCTATCTAAACTATTAGATATTATTTTTATTTTACGCACTTCATGGCAATAATTAATAAATTTACATTTATTAAATTTATATAAACATTTATCTAATCCTATGCTATTATTAACACTTTCACTATGAATAATAAATTCAGTATTAGATGTATGTTCATCAAAAATAATATCACAATCAGAAAAAAACACACTATTTGGTTCTTCTTTAATTTCAAATATACAACTTATAAAACTACAATTTATAAATTTACATTTTTGAAATATAACACTTGATATTTTAGAACTTTCAAATTGAATACTATTAAAAGTACAATTTGTAAATTTACAACCTTGTAAATTTGTATTTCTAAAATCGCACGCAACACTCTGTGACTTTTTTGAATTATTTTTAGAAAGCATCATATTATTATCTAATGGATAATATCTAGTAAATAATTTATATGGTTGACTAGCTATTCTTCCTGATAAAAAAACTACACTTGTAAAAACTATACTTTGTAATTTTGCACTCGCAAAACTAACATTAAATATTGTAGAATATTTAATAGACCTAGTTATAACTGTTAAATCTTTATTACCAAATGAACAGTTATACAGTCTTAAATTATCTATACTTTCAATTGGAATATCATCGATAGTTATACTGTAATATTCAACTATTTTGGTTTTTATATCACCTATTTTTTCATTACATAATATATTACCGATATTTACTCCTCGTCTTTTATTTCTTAAACTTAACCCACGAACACGACTTTGTATTTTAGTTGCGAATTTATTTTTTAATGTTCTATTTATTCTTTCAATTTTTATTTTTGCCATACTAGTAATAAATTTAGCAGCATTCTCTTTCACTTGTTCCTCATCTTTTAATAATTTTAGTCTTTGTTTTTTATTATCTAAATATTTTTTTACATATTTTCTTATATATTTTTTTATAATGTCTTTACTTGATCTAAAATTAGAACTATTAGCACTTTTATAACTTGCACTAGAATTAGAACTATTAGCAGTTTTATAACTTTCACTAGAGATAGAACTATTAGCACTTTTATAACTGCTACTTGAAGTAGAAATTTCCATTATTATTATATAATAATAATATTATTATTATTACATTATACGTTATATGTTATATTTTTGTACTCGTCTAGTTTTAGTTCCATATTTTTTTCTTGCCATTTTAGCTAATTTTAAAGCCTTTGAATTCTTTACACACCCTTCTTCTAATATGTTATAATCAATCGTTGATGCTTTACCTGAAGTTAAAGCACTTGCCAAACGAGCATAACCCCAAGAATGAGCAGTTTGATTTGGACGAGAACCAGAAGAATAGAATGCACCTTGGCCTTTTTTTACTATTTGTTCAAGACTTTTTTTTGTACAACCAGTAGCCTTTACTAAATGTTTGTCTATCTTAAATTTAGATAAATTATATATTTTCTCTGCATTAACTATATGTTTAGAGCGTTTACTAGTAAATGAGTACAACTTTTTACGCATTAAATATTTTCCTTTTTTGTACAAATTCCTAGTTAATTTTATCTGTTTTGCTTGTGTTTTTTTGTCAACTTTTGATAGTCTCTTCGGTATATATTTTTTTGGAATTTGCATTTATAGTACAAAAATATTTATTATAAATTATAATAAATTATAATAATAATAATAATGAAAGAAAAAATATTATATTTTAAGAAAAGCAATATAAATGGTAAAAAGTATTCAGCTTTTGTACAAGATAAAAAAACAAAAAAAATAAGAAAATTAGATTTTGGAGCTTTAGATTATCAACAATATAAAGATAGAACTCCTTGTGGATTATATACTTATAAAAATCATAGTACTAGAACTCGTCAACAAAATTATTATAATAGACATTCTGGAACAAAGAATAGAAAACAAGCAATAAGTTTGGAAAAGAAAAAATCAAAAGGATATTACACTTCTAAGATTTTAAGTCATCTATATTTATGGTAATTTGTTATATGACAACATATTTTACTAATTAACTTTACAAGATTATTATAAAATTGATATAATAAATTTAATATTTTATAATAAATTAAATATTTTATAATAATCTAATTAGTTACAATATATAATGAGTCAAGATTTGGATATTCAGCTTGGCTTATGTTGTCTTAATACTACAATGAGACAATTAAAACCACCTGTATTTTCATCTAGGTCAATTATATTAAAAACTTTTAATGACAAAGGGTTTGACTACTTAAAAGAAAAAATTATACAAAATTTACAGGACACATTACAGTTGATAGAATGGAATGAAAATAATGGTATTAAAGTGTTTCGCCTAAGTAGTGAATTATTTCCGCATAAATCAAATCCATTAGCACCAGAATATTCATTGGATTTTGCAAAAGACTTGTTAAAACAAATTGGTGATCTATCTAAAAAATATGGTCAACGACTAACATTCCATCCAGGACAATATAATGTTATAGGAACACCTAACCAAGATATATTTCAAAAGACATGTCTGGATTTAAAGTATCATGCTGATGTTCTAGATTTAATGGGACTTGATAATAACTCGGTAATAGTAATTCATGGTGGTGGAGTATATGGTGATAAACCGGCTACAATAACTCGTTGGTGCGAACAGTTTTATAAATTACCTGATAATGTGCGCTCTAGAATAGTTTTAGAAAATTGTGAAAAAAATTTTAGTATTGTAGATTGTTTAAAGGTGTCTAGTATTATTAATATACCAGTTGTTTTTGATAGTCATCATTTTGAATGTTATAAATTATTACACCCAGATGAAGAGTTTTTACATCCTAGAGAATATATATTTGATATATTACAAACCTGGGATAAACGCAATATTAAGCCTAAATTTCATGTAAGTGAACAGGGTAGTGGTAAATGCGGACATCATAGTGACTTTATAGAAGAACTACCAGAATACTTTTTAGAAATACCAGAAATATACGGAGTACCAATTGATATTATGATAGAGGCAAAAATGAAAGAGGTTGCTATCTTTAAACTCTATAATAAATATCCTTATCTAGACTGTAAAATATATAATAAAAAAACACCATTTATTGTGCATAAAAAAAATAATATAAATAAAATGATAATAAACGCAATGAAATGGACTTCTCTAGATTGTGATTGTTGCTAAAATTTATAAATAAATAATCATTATTATTATTATTATACATAATTTAAAAAATTGAAATTTTTTTATAGCTTTCATAAGCATTAACGTAAATAATTCGAGTATAATGTTGTCAATTCTATTAGCTAAATTTTCGATGACTATTAAACCTATTCCTTATTATTTTAACCCACAAGTTCATAATTTTGGTAATATTGGTCCAACTGGAAGAATACACGCTGAACTATCACCTTTAGCAAGACGTATTATTGATTATAAACGATATAATGGTTATAATATTAGACAACAAATATTGCAACCATATAAAGATATGTCTCAATTAGACTTGTGTTGTGGTATTGGAGATTCTATTAACGATAATTGCAATAGTGTTGGTATCGATACTAGTCCCGAAATGTTATTGGTTGCTAAAAGATATTATCCGAGTAAAACATTGGTTATGGCTAATGCCGAAGACTATTATAATAGTAATCAATTTGATATTGTTACATGTATGTTTGCAATGCATGAAATACCACTACATGCTCAATTAAGAATTATTGAGAATGGAATAAAAAATGCAAAAAAACGATTTATTATTGTTGACATATCAAGTAATTATACACCATCTAGACTAATGCTTTCTGGAGAGCCATATTTATTAGAATATCTAGAAAATTTCAACTTTATATTAGAAGAGAAAAAATTTAAAAAAACAGTCTATATAGAGAATCACGTAGATATTTGGGAATATATTATTAATGTTTAGCTTCGCACATTTTTGTTTTAGGATTACGACGCTGTCCGTTAGGACATCTTGGAGCTTTTTGTGTTTTAGATTTATTAGTTGTTGCTGGTTGTTCTTTACCATATGGGTCGCATTTTCCGGTTACTTTATTTTTACGACTTCCTTTTGGACAACGTTTAATGTTTGGTATAGGATTTGTTTTCATTTCGTGTTCTATATCTTTCAACTCTTCTTTCTTTGTTTTATTTTTTACTACTTCTTTTTTAGCCTTTGGAATTTCAACTACTTGTGGCTTATATAACATAAATTTATAACAACCAGTTTTAATTTTAAATTGTTCGGCCGATTTTACAGAAACTTGTATATTTTGTACAACTACTGGTGTTCCTTTAAAACTTAAAGTATTATATACTGTAGTGTCTACATATTTAAATACTAAATTCCTCGGTAATAATATCTCTTTTTCATGCTTAAATTTTGTAGTAGACTGCATATCAATAATTGGAATACCTTTATCTAAACTAATTCTATATAGACAACAATCTTTTCCTGCATATAAACCTGAAAAACGCATAGCTATTTGAGGTGATACTGAAATTGAAATATAATTTTCTATTACTTGTGTATCTCCTGCTTTTTGTAGATTTGCAAATGGCATAACCATTCCTCTCCAATATACACGAGTATTATCATCATTTCTTTCTGCTGCTTCTAAGAATGCTCTATCAATTTCTGTTATTTTATCTTTTACAGCTTGTTTGGATTCTTCAACTGTTTTTCCATAACGTCTATAATATTTAAGATACATTTGTGTGCTGAAATAAGGTTCACCAAATCTTAAATAGTTATTAATAGCAGCATCCCATTGGTATGAATATTTACTCAGAGCTTGTGCTATTATATTTTCAAAATATATATCTTTATTAAATGGTAAATTTTTTTTATTAATATTTTGTTGTTTTAGTTTTTCTTGTGCAGGTAATGTTTTATCAACTGGAATTTTAGATATACCAATTTGTGACATTAATAATGTTTCACGTGAAATAAATTCACTTGGAAATCTTTCTTCTAGTTTAATTATATTATTTTTACGTAATAATTTAGTTATTTCAGATAAGTCTAGAATTATATTTTCACTTGTTAAATATTTTAGACTAAAATACTGACGTTTTGATTTAAATGTATCTTTAACCATTAATTGACCGTTTTCAATAACACATTCCATAAAAATATCTCTTACATTTGGTATCATAAATGCTGTTTTTTTAACTAAATAGATAGAGTTATTTAATAATATAACAGCATTTTCGCTATTTTCAGATAGCCATTCTTTAATTGCATATTTTTCTAAAGTTTCTGGATTTTTACCAATTTTATCTACTAATGGTAAATCTTTATTATATTTCATACTTAAACTAGCAGATTTTTTCATAAATTTTCTATTATTTAATATTTTTTCTAAATTTTCTATTTGCTGTTTTTTATTAGGAGATAATTCTAAATTTTTTTTATTATCTATAAATTGTTTTAATTTTTGTGTTGTATCAGACATATATCTTTATATTCTATACAAACATAAATATTGATTTTTAATTTTATTATTAAATCTTAAATTTTTTTTATATATTATATAATGTTTATTTATATCTATTATTATTCACATTTATTTAATGAATTATTATATTCTTTACCAGGAGGACACGCATCACGACACGTTAAATTATAAACTTTTTTATAAATTTCAGGTGTCATATTAATCGGGCATATTATATCATTATCTATTTTTCTTCCAGGTAAAGTAATATTCGCATTTTTTAATAAATTATCACGTCTTGCATCTCGATTTATATAAAATTTATTTGGATTATATTCAATACTATTAGTATTGTCTTTACTTGCACCATAAAGATCATCGAGTCTTTCACTTTGACTTATTACTGGTTTATCTACTCCAATTGTGTAAGTATTTTTAGTATACTCACCTGTATTTGATAATATATGTGGTGATAATGTAGAATAATTTTTTTGAAAAGCTGAAATAAAATCATTAATACCAAAAGTTGTATTACTTAAAAAAGGAATATTATTAATATAGTTGTTTTTTAATCGCCAATCTGCAAGTTTATTATTTGAAAAATCACTATTAGAAAGTTTATAATAATCATATATATCACCGTATAAATCATCTCTTAATTTGTCACGTTCTATCATACCTTCGCTAATTTTATTAGACCCTACATAATAGTTAAAAAATAATATAATACACAATAATAAAAATAGTAAACTAATTAATAATAGATTTTTTATATATTTATTATGGAAAGAAACTTGCATATTTAATATTATATTATATTATATAATATAATATAATATTTTAATACCATGATTTATCTACTTTTATGTTATTATTTTTATGCATAATTATTAGTAATTCTAATACTTACTATAATTACTAAAAGGTTCAAAACCAGTAAAGCCACTTACTATACCAAATTCTTCAGTTGTCGGAGTACTCACAACGTAATTACTCATTACATCTGGACTTACAGTTAATCCCGTTTCACTTTTAAGTTTAAAATATATTTCTCTTGCAGTTGCAACATCTGATGATTCTTCGTGTAACAAATGAACATTTGAACCATCAACTATAATGTAATTTGTATTAAAGTTTTTATTTACTGTAGGAATAGTATTTTGTTTATTTCTATATGCAATTTCCATAGGAGTTATATTTGTACCAGTAACTAGTGTTTTACCATCTGTATCATCAAGTATACCCCAATTACTAGTACTATATGTTCCTTTGGCACTTGATTTTCTCATCCAGTCTTTAAATAAATTATCTAATAGTTGTTGTTTATCATTATTTTTATTTAATGTTCCGTCAACATTAAATGTATTTCCTGCAAATGTATAGTTTCTAATGTAAAATTCTAAATCATAACCTTCACTTTCTCCTTTTGAAATAAACATATAAGACTGGTATAATACAACGAATATTACAATAAATAGAATTAACATTGGTATGATATAACCTATTAAATTAGCTAAATCTAGATTACCACTTACCGTTAATGTTTCTGTTAAAAATACTATAATTATTACATAGATAATATATGCGAATAATACTAACACTAAATATGCAAGAAAATTTGGAAATCTAACTGTAGATGTTTCTGGTTTTCTTGGGTCATATTCAGCACCTTCGAATAACATTTTCATTATATCAGATGAGTATTGCATTAATATTAAAACTTGAAATATTACATATATTACTAATTGTGAAAATGTTATATATATCGCACTTTTACTTGTTTTTTGTAAGCTGTCAAACATATTTTTATATATTTAAATAAATAAAATAAATCGAATAAATAATAAATAAATAAAAATAAATCGACTAAATAAAATAAATCGACTAAATAAAATAAATCGACTAAATCGAATAAATCGACTAAATCGAATAAATCGAGTAAATAAAATAAATCGACTAAATAATAACTAAATAAATAAATCGAGTAAATAATAATTAATTAAAACAATTTAAAAATAAAATTTGTTTTAAGAAAAATGGCATATAATAGTAATCTTATTATTGACTCTAATCATTTTAGTAAAACAGTAAATTTGCTTCGATCATTTTTTATTAACAAAGGGTTTGTAGAGGTACATACACAGAATCGTCTCAGTATTTTAGCAGCATGCGAAGATCCTTTTAATGTTGCTGATTTTAATTATGCTGGAAATAAATGGCCACTACCACAAACCGGTCAAATGTGGTTAGAATATGAGTTATTAACTAAACCAGAAGCGGCTGGTTATTTTTGCTTAACTACTAGTTACAGAATTGAACCTAATCCGATTGAAGGACGTCACGATATTATTTTTCCTCTATTTGAATTTGAAATGAAAGGTGATGTAAATGATTTAACTTCACTTCAGCGTGAATTATTACAACATTTAGGATATGATTTAGAAAAGATTGATAGTGCAACATATCAAGAATTGTGTGAAAAATATGGATTAAATTATGATAATAATGAAGAATTAGAACATGAACATGAAGAAAAAATGTGTCTAGAACGACACGGTATGTTTATTACTGAATTTCCAGAATATACATTTCCTTTTTGGAATATGAGACGTAAAGAAAATAATAAATCATATAAAGTTGATGTTATATTAGGTGGTATGGAAACATTTGGTAGTGCAGAGAGAGAATGTGATACTGTTGTTATGCGACACGCATTTAATACTATTATGGATGGTGCTTACAAAGAAAAATTATTTGAATTATTTGGGGAAGAACGAACAATGAAAGAACTAGATGAGTATTTAAATTTAACATTTATTCCAAGAGTTGGATGTGGTATTGGTGTTACTCGTCTTATAAAATCTATGATTAAAGAAAATTTATTAAATTAAATACATAATAGTTTATTATTGTAGTATGAAATAGTATAATTTATATAATTATATTATAATTATATAAATATATATTAATATAAATGTCATCGAAAACATTTTTTGAAACTAATTCTAATAAACAAAATAATATTTATAATAACGATTCACCTAATAATTATATAAAAAAAATATTAGATATTTTTAAATACGAAGATTTAGTAGATACTAAAAATAGAAGTGTTACAAGTATTAATCAAGGACTTTGTCAAAGTAATAATAAAGATGGAATATCTGATGGTAGTTTTCAATATATACCATTCCGTTTTGCTATGCATTGTAAAGATAATGATATACAGATCAAAATGACGCCTATATCAGTTATAAATGTATTTACAGTTATAACATCTATTATAGTTCTAATTGCTAAACAAGATTCACGAGATAATATTGAAAGGTTATTAGCTACAATAATTGGTCTAAATCTATCTTTATATTTATTAAGATATATATTTAAAAGAAATAATATACTCTCTAATATTAATATTTATTTAATAAAGCTTTATTATAAAGTAACGTTTAAAAAGACTATTCTATTAGTTATACTTTTGTTAATATGTACATTTTATGTTTCTATTGTAATCCTATTTGGTTTTCTAGCTGATAAAATAGATTCACTTATAATTAAAAGTATATTGAGTGTTTTAATTATTGTTATTGTTGTTAAGATATTAATTACAGCTGGTTTCTATCCTTTTCTTGTTTCTCTTGATGATAGTAACAATCTAAAAAGTAAATCACTAGATTTTTTTAGAAAAAATGACGATGAATATTTTACAGAACAACAAAATTGTACAGCAGATTTTTTTAAATCATTCATTAATGAAAATAACAAATGTATAAAGAATGGAAATATTAGAAGTGAATATAATATACAGAATATTGAATTTATAAAGTTTATCATAAATCTTTATATATTTTTCAATAATATGCTTAAATTTAATCTAGGAGAATTTAAAGCTACTCCATTTATAATAATTTTATTATATATATTATTATCTTTATTAGGGACGCCCATTTACATTTTAGCAGGAACAATTACTACAATATATGTGTTTTTCAATTTTATATATAGTTTTTTTGTCTATCCTATATTTTCAGTTAATCCTGTTTTTATTAAAATATTACAGGAAAGAGGTATATTATTAACACTCATTTTTTGTGCTTTAGTTATTTTATCAATACAAAAAGCATATATTTTTGGAGATAATACAGAAACAATAGTAAAAGTCATGATTACTGTATTTAGTTTTATATTAATTTTTCATATATATAAAATAATAAATCCAAAATAATTGTAATTCCAAAATAATTATATATATAATATATATTTAAATATAATAAGACTATATAAATATAATAAGAGTATATAAATATAATATGGGTAAAAAAAATAAAAATAAAACTAAAGAGCTACCTTTTGTTAGTATTTGCACTCCAACATTTAATAGGCGCCCTTTTTGGGAATATACAATTAAGTGTTTTAATCATCAAACATACCCAAAAGATAAAATGGAATGGATTATTATAGATGATGGAACTGATCTAATAGAAGACTTAGTAAAGGATATTAGTCAAGTAAAATATTTTAAATATAATGAAAAAATGCCTCTTGGGAAAAAACGTAATATAATGCATGACAAATCAAAAGGTGATATAATTGTATATATGGATGATGATGATTATTATCCTCCTGAACGAGTATCACATGCTGTTAATATGTTACAAACTCATCCAAATGCATTATGTGCTGGTGCTAGTGAAATCTATATATGGTTTAAACATATACAACAAATGTATCAATTTGGTCCTTATGGTCCAAATCATGCAACCGCTGGAACGTTTGCATTTAAGAGAGAATTATTGAAAGACCATCGTTATGAAGAACACGCTGCATTAGCTGAAGAGAAAGCATTTTTAAAAAATTATACTGTTCCTTTTGTACAATTAGAACCTAAAAAAACAATATTAGTGTTTTCACATACTCAAAATACATTTGATAAAAAACGTCTATTAGAGAATGGTGAAAATAAATTTCAAAAGAAATCAGATAAACTAGTAGATGATTTTGTAAAACAAGAAGATATTAAAACATTTTATATGGAAAAAATAGATGAATTATTACAAAATTATACACCAGGTGATCCATCAAATAAACCAGATGTATTAAAACAAATGAAAGAGATAGAAGAAGAACGTAAAAAAATGGTAATGCAAAATTCAGCAAATCAAGAAAATAGTAAGATAGTATTAAATCAAAATGGAGAAAATATAGAATTAAATAATCAACAAATAGCACAAATATTACAACAGCAACAAGAACAGATAAAACAGTTAATTCTATCACATCAAGAAAAAGATAGATTAATAAATCATCTACAAGCTGAAAATAAAAACGCAAAAGATATGAACCAAAAATTAGTTGATATTATGGAAATGATTAAAAATAAATCATAAATAATATTATATAGTATTACTTTTAATTATATAATATTATGATACATTGTATTATATATATTATTTGAGTGTCCTATTCTCGTCCACGCTGCCCGCCCGTGCCTGTTGACTGTAGATTTTATTAGTGTGCAAATAATGTTACTAAACTAATTACTACACCTAAAACTGCTAATAAAAACACAATTCTGATTTTATTAAGATTACCTGAATTTGATTTCAAAACACTACCCGTAATGTAAAATAATATTATAACTAGTACAATAACAAATAATCCAATAGTTGCATATTTACTCCTTACATTATGGTCTTGATATAGTTTATATATATAAATATATGAATTTGCCTTCTCCTTTGTCATATATGGGTCTGTAGCATTTGAAATATCATCATAACTACATTCAAACTTATTTCCACAAGCCCTACTAACAATATTATAACTAAAATCTTGATAATCAAGGTTAGAAGAAACTTGAGTATTTTTTTCACTAATTACCACTATTTTAGATATTATAATAAAACTAATATAACATAAAATACCTGCAAATATACCACCTACACTCATGTCTTTACTAAGTAACTCTTGTGGTGTGTCTCCTGGGTTAATCGATATATCAGTAGTAACTTGTAATATTTGTACTATCATAAATAATATAAAAAATAATACTCCAATGGTAGATAAAATTGGAACAATATTAATAAATAAACTGATTAAAAAAGGAGATGCTAAAAATATTATTAATTTAATAATTGGTAAATCTTTTAAACTCCTATTATAAAAATCACTAACATTCTTAAATATATGATAAACTAGATAACGATACATTAACATTATAAATAGAATAACATATCCTACATTTCTTGGAATTATTGTTCCTAATTCTGAATTAAATATTTTATCAGCTTTTTCGCCAATATTATATGGAAAAGGTCTATAGTCATATTCTCTATTTGTTGTATCACCTTTAACAAGACACGCGTCTGCAGTTGTTTTATTTGGTAATTCACCTTTATCAGTTTTTGTAACCTCACCTGTCTTTTCTTCATTATAGTAATAATCATACCTAGATTTGGCTCCACCACCTTGTGGTGGAATATAGTCGTTACATTTCTGATATGGATAATTCCATATTCTCCATCTAAATACTTGCTCTAAAATATTACAATTATAAGTATTATATTTATCTTCTCCAATATTTTTACAACTATTTTCGACTTTTATTGAAATCTCACTATCTTTACCTTTTCTGTTGTCTTTATCACCACTATATATCAACCAAAATTCAGTACAACATGTTATTACAGTTAATAAAATAGTCGTAAACAAAGAATAAAAGAAATATTTTACAAATTTCTCGGAAGGTTTTTTACGTAATTCTAATATATCATCTGTATGAAAAACTGGATAATAACCTACTCGGTCATTATCATTATAATAAATATCTTGAATATCTTCACGATGTCCATCATCTATTCCAGTATAAAATCTTCGTTCTAATATTTCTTTATTTTCTAATAAGTCAGAAGGTTTACCTTTAAAAGTTATCCGGTGATAATATCCAGTAAAATTACTTTGACTAATTTCTAACTTGTTACTATCTATGTTTTGTTGTAATAATTGACTTGTTAAAAAACGATTATCTGTAATTTCATATCCGACAATGTAACATCCACTAGAATCATTGGAATCGGGATCAAAAGATAAATCACCGTTACCTGTAGCCGTCGTTACTGTTTTATATCCCTTATCTGTTTTTACTATTACATCACTATTAGTAGTAAAGTATCTATTTGTAGCTGAGTCATATTCTAAATCTTTACCAGCAATACATCCATTAATGCTATAATCTTTTTTAAATTTTTTAATATCATATATAGTAACTGGAACTACTTGATCGTTAAATAAATTATCCATAAGATATATTAATATAACTTATTAAAATAATTTAAAATAAATCTACTAAAATAAACTATTATGATTAAATTTGTTGGTCAAAATAAATATTTAGATTTTCAAGATGTATTAATACAGCCAATTAGTTCTACTTTAAATTCTAGAAGTCAAGTAGATTTAAATAGAAAAATTACCTTTCACAATAAAAATATTACTTTTAATGGTATTCCTATTGTTGCGGCTAATATGACTACAACTGGAACATTTAGTGTTTATAAAACATTAAGTAAGTATAAAATAATGACAGCATTACATAAATTTTACACTCTTAAAGACTATAGAGAGTTTATACAAAATACAAATAATGAATCTATCAAAAATGATAAAGAAATAGACAATGGTCTAAATCCTGATTACTTTATTGTCTCTACTGGTATTAGCGATAATGATTATACAAATTTAGTAAATATACTAGATAATATTACATGTAAATATATATTAATTGATATAGCAAATGGTTATATTGAAAATTTTAAACAATTTTGTAGAAAAGTACGAGAAAAATATCCATGTAAAGTAATTATTGCAGGTAATGTTTGCACAAAAGAAGGTGTTAAAGAACTTATTGATATTGGTATTGATATAATTAAAGTTGGTATAGGAGGAGGAAGTGCTTGCACTACACGTATTCAAACTGGTGTTGGTATGCCACAATTATCATGCATTTTAGAATGTTGTGAATTTGCTAAAAAATACTCTACTAATTCGTATATTATGAGTGATGGGGGTATTACATGCCCTGGAAATTTAGCTAAAGCATATGGTGCTGGGGCGGATTTTGTTATGATTGGTGGAGAGTTTTCTGGACATGATGAAAATCCTGGTGAAATTGTGCAGAAAGAAGATGGAAAAAGTTATAAGTTTTTTTATGGTATGAGTTCGCAATATGCTATGAAAAATAATTATTCTGCAAATAACAATCTACATTATAGAACATCTGAAGGACGTGAAATTAGTGTATTGTATAAAGGACCTCTTGAAAATACTATAAAAAATTATTTAGGTGGTTTAAGAAGTACATGTACATATGTAAATGCTAAAGATATATATCAATTACAAAAAAATGTTAAATTTTATATTGTAAATAATCAAGTTAATCTACATTTTATGAAATAGATTACATATTTAATTTTACGTTAGTTGTTTATAAAATTAATTTAGATTTTGCGCTAAGACATATATTGGCATTCAAATACTGAAAAAGCGCAAAAAAGACACCAATGAACAGTTCACTTGTGAAAGCAGTGGATGTAAACGAGTGGGAGGACTTGGA
>CERI01102190.1_pt1 | contig 16272 bp, 16 predicted proteins | sample 350261 | NCBI WGS metagenome assembly CERI01 (sample SAMEA2620979, study PRJEB7988) | marine metagenome | isolation source: saline water (ENVO:00002010), including
TCAGCAACTAAATCAAAATTTGATAATCTTTATGGATGTCGTGAATCACTAGCGGATGGTATTAAACGTTCCACTGAAGTTATGCTAGCTGGTAAAACAGTTGTAGTATGTGGCTATGGAGATGTTGGTAAAGGATGTGCTCAATCTATGAAATCATATGGATGTAAAGTAATTGTTACTGAAATTGATCCTATATGTGCATTGCAAGCAGCAATGGAGGGCTTTGAAGTAAGAACGCTTGAAAGTGTCTTAAATAAAGGGCACTTATTTGTTACAACTACAGGAAATAAAGATATAATTACTCTTGAGAATATGAGAAATATGAGAGACCAAGCTATTGTTTGCAATATTGGTCACTTTGATAATGAAATTCAAGTAGATGCTTTAAATGATTCTGAAGCTATTAGAGAGCAAATTAAGCCTCAATATGATAGATATACTTTTCCTGACGGTAAAGAAATATTCCTTCTTGCAGAAGGTAGGTTAGTTAATTTAGGATGTGCTACAGGACATGCCAGCTTTGTTATGTCCACTTCATTTGCAAATCAAGTATTAGCACAGCTTTTCTTAGCTAAAGAAAAACCTGATGTTGGATTATATAATCTACCTAAAGAACTAGATGAAGAAGTTGCAAGATTACACTTAGAGCATCTAGATGCAGAATTGACAATTTTAACAAAAAATCAAGCAGATTATATCGGAGTTAAAGTAGAAGGTCCTTTCAAGAAAGACGAATATAGGTATTAATTTTTTGTATGTTAATATAATAAAATAATTTTTTTATTTTTATCATATGAAATTTTTGATTTCATTTATAATCATTGATTCAATTTTAGTACTAGATATACTATTTTTGTAAATTAAATCTTCTAGATTTTTCTTAAATAATTCAAAATCTATTGATTCTCTAGGATTATGAACTTCTAAAGCTAGAAGCTTATCTGTTTGTGTTTTTAAAGATTTTTCAAAATCATATTTAAGTTTTTCTGAGATTTTCTCTCCTTTTTTAAGCTTACCAAAGACTATATTAATATCTTTATTAACTTTCAAACCGTTCAGAATAATAAGTTTCTCTGCAATATCTTTAATTAAAATCTCTTCTCCCATATCAATCATAAAAATTTGGCAATTATGTTTGCTATTATTAATTGATTCTAATACTAGATAACAAGCCTCCCGAATTGACATAAAAAAACGTTTTACTTTTTTGTCGGTTATCATAATATCTTTTTTATCTTTAATTAATGCTGAAAAATGATTCAATACACTACCTGAACTCCCAATTACATTTCCAAAACGAACTATGGATATATTCATATTACAGCTTGAGGCGTAGTCAATTGCAAGCAACTCTGCTAATCTCTTAGACAGCCCCATGTTATTTGAAGGCTCAACAGCCTTATCAGTAGATATAAGTACAAAATCTTCTATATTATACTTTATAGAAAGCTGCAAAATCTTATCAGTTCCAAAAAAATTAGTTAATAATGAATTTCTAAGATTTGTTTCCTGTATATTTACATGTTTTAATGCAGCGGCATGAAAAACTATATCGGGTTTATATCTTTTAAAATAAAAATTCATCATTTCATAATCTTTAATATCGCCGGTTTCGAAAGCAATTTTATTTGTTCCTACTTTTTGAATTAATTTATAGGTATTGTATTCCGAACTATCAATACAGATAATTTTTTTTACCTGATTTTTTAAGCATAATTCTAAAATAACTGAACCAATTGATCCTGCTCCTCCTGTAATCAATACTGTTTTATCTTTAATAGCTTTGGCAATATTTTTATGATTTATTGGCATTTCATCTCTATCAATTAAATCTTTAATATTTATATCTCTGATAGAGGAAATTTCTTGAGATTGACTTAAAATATCTTTGTGAGATGGTATTGTTACAACTTTTTTACCAGTTTTTATGCATCGGCTATATATTTGATTAAATTTACTTTCACCGCATGAAGGAATTGCAATTACTATCATTTCAAATAAATTGACATATTTATCTAAATTTATAGTTAAATCTGTAACTCTTATGTCATGAATTGATGTATCTATTTTTTTAATATCATCATCAAAAATAGCGGTTATAGTAAATTTGCTTTTTAAGCTTGACGATAAAATAGTATGGATAAATCTTTTACCTGCTGCTCCAGCACCAACAATAGCAATTTTTTTCATATCTAATAGTTTCAAGATCTACTATAAAAATAGTATTTCTAAATTTTCCTTTCTTTTACTATAGTTGAAGAGCCAGGCGGAGGAGTTGGAACTAAATCATTTTCTCTTAAAACGATACTAACTATTTTATGATCTGCTTGAAGGTTTTCTAAAATATTTGAGATAATTTTAAGCGTTTTCTTTTTATTTATAAAACTATATACTGTAAGCATAATAAGCTTAATATCAAGTAACATAGTTCTATTATCAAGATAAAAAATTGCTAATCTACTCTTCCAAGGTCTGATAATTTGATTGTAAGCTAAATCAGGGTCTTGAAAACCTTGCAAAATCTCACCCTCATCAGAAAATACTATGGAAGAAAAATCAGTAATACCTGGCTTACCTGTTAAGATTTTTTTTTCTTCTTTAGTGTAAAGGTTAACATCTCTCTGAACTTGAGGCCTTGGTCCTACAAAAGACATTGATCCATTTAACACATTAATTAATTGAGATAGTTCATCTAACTTGAATTTTCTAATTAATTTTCCAACTCTAGTAATTCTCATATCATCAGCTGCCGTTGAATCTATTTTACTAGCATCAGCATTAACCGTCATGCTTCTTAATTTGATCATCGTAAAGATACCTCCTCCCATGGATACTCGAGGAGCAAGATAAAGTGGAGATTTATAATCTTGGAGCCATATAACAATTGAGGCAACTATTAAAGGGATTCCAAAAATAGATAATAATATAGCTGATAAAGTTATATCAAAAATTCTTTTCATCGAATCGACTCAATACATTTTATAATTGAATTTGCATCAATATTATTTTTTTTTCTTAGAAATTTTTGATCTCCAACAATGGAAGAGAATGAATCTTTAATACCAAGATTGAAAAAATGATTTAAATCTATTTGATTATCAAAACAAATTTCTTTGATAATTGTTGATAATCCATTTATAAGATTATGTTCTTCAATAGTAATAATACTGCTATAATTTTTTAATAATTGTGCTAAAGCTAAGGTATCCATCGGCTTCAATCTAGGCAAAGAAATTAGACCTATATTTTTATTTATCTTCTTAAAATGTTTAATTGCTTCAAACCCTTCATCTATAATCCCTCCCACTCCAATAATAACAATTTCATCTCCAGAAATTAATTCGCGAGGACTTGTGTCTAAAGGTAGACCCAATTTGTGATCTTCTTCAAAGAAGTGAGATTTATCGATTCTAATATAAGATACACCATGCGTTTTAATGGATTCTTTAAGTGATATAACAGCCTCTTCCCTGCTGCCAGGCGTAAAGATTGTTATATTGGGCAAGGTTCTTAAAATTCCATAATCTTCTGTAGCATGATGACTATAGCCAAGCTGTCCATAACTAAAACCTCCCCCAACAGAAATAATAGTTAAATTTACATTATGATATAATGCATCATTCCTAATTTGTTCCAAGCACCTCAAGGTATTAAAATTACCTATACTATATGTAATAGCTTTTTTGCCCAATAATCCCAGTCCTGTGGCTACTCCGGTAAGATTTTGCTCTGCAACTCCCACATTAATGAATTGCTTACTAAACTTTTTTTGAAAACTTTCTATTACTCCAAATCCAAGGTCTCCCACTAAAAACATAATATTAGGATCATCCTTTGCTAATTCCTCTAGCTTATTAACAACGCTATTTCTCATGATTGCTCAACTCTAATATTGCATCTTTATACTCTTCACCTTGAGGGGACCTATAGTGCCACAATACATTGCTTTCCATAAAAGAAACTCCAAACCCTTTAATTGTATTTGCTATGATTACTTTTGGTTGATTACTTTTTTTATCCAATGCAGATTTTATTTCTTCATGATTATGTCCATTACATTCTATTACATCCCATCCAAAACCAATCCATTTATCAGTAAAAGGTTCTAAAGTCATTGTATTGTCTGTCGAATCTAAACTTTGTAATTTGTTATAATCAACTATCACAGTGAGATTAGATAATTCAAAATGATTTGCATATAAAATAGCCTCCCAATTAGAACCTTCATCACACTCTCCATCGCTTAAAAGACATACTACTTTATTATTTAAATTATCTAATTTATATCCATGAGCAATGCCGCATGCAACAGGAAGGCCATGCCCAAGACTGCCCGTAGAAAATTCAACGCCTGGAATTGATTTATGAGAAACATGACCGCTCATTACTGATCCATTCTGATAATGTTTTTTTAAAAAACTTGAATCAAAATATCCCATACCAGATAAGGTTGCATAAATTGCCGCTCCAGCATGACCCTTGCTGAGAATAAACCAATCTCTTTCTTTATTAAGCGGGTCGCTTGGAAAGGTGTTGAGATAATCAAAATAAACGACAGATAATATATCAGCAATTGAAAGACAAGATCCTACATGAGAGCTATTTCCATAATGCGTCATCTCTACAACACTTTTTCGAACAAAATTTGCTAATTCTTTAGAATTTTTAAACATTATGTATATAAAAGTTTTTTATAGTTTTTGCAACATACTTAATATCAGAGTCTGAAAGGAAAACATTCATAGGCAATAATAAACATTTTTTGAAATAAGCATCAGTTTTTGGAAGTACAAAATCGGTTAACCCTAAATTTTCAAACTGATGTATAGCCTTTCCACCCCATTGAATAATACTTCCAATATTATTTTGAGACAAATATTCTTTCAAATTATCTCTATTATTTGCCAACACTTCAAAATTTTGAAAGGTGTCAAAATGGTCCGAATCTTCTGAAAAAATTGGGAGCTTGATACCATCACAGTTTTTTAGTTCTTCAAAATAATTCTGAGCAATTTCTCTTCTTCTACTTACCGTTTTATTAAAATCTTTGAACTGAAAAAGCAAAAATGCAGCATGTAGGTTGTGCAACCTTGAATTTCTTCCCCACATATCACAATTTAGATCTTTTCTTCCATGATCTCTAAATTGATAAATTTTTTCTGCTAGATTATCGTCGTTAGTAATAATCATTCCACCATCTCCTAATGTTCCAAGAATCTTTGCTGGATAGAAACTAAAAACTCCTGCAAGTCCAAATGTTCCTGCCTGCTTATTTTTATATGTAGAGCCTAGGCCTTGAGCTGAATCTTCAATTATTTTCAGATTGTACTTCTTTGATAAAGCAAGAATTTTTTCCATCTTACAAGTTCTTCCGTTTAGTTGAACTGGCATAATATATTTTGTCTTATCAGTTATGTACTTTTCAATAAGATTTGGATTTATTAATCCATCTTCATCGCAATCAACAAGAACAGGTATTCCTCCATGTGCTACAACAGCAGACGGTGAGGCAGTCATTGTATGAGATGGCATGATTACTTCGTCTCCTTTTTTAATACCAGATAGAAAAAAGGCTATTTCTAATGCATCTGTTGCATTGGCAACACCAATAGCATGTTTTACATTACAAAAATCTGCAATTGATTTTTCAAAATCAATAACCTCTTTTTGCAATATATATGCACCTCTGGATGAAACTTCATCAAAAATTCTTAAAAAATCTCTCTTATTTGATGTATACAATTTTGGATAATCAAAAAATGGTACTTTTCTCACTTATTTTCTCCTAAAATGGTTAAAAAATCTTTTATATTTATAATTTCTATTTTCACTACTTTATGACTCAAGGATTTTATTCAATTTGAGATGTATTTTATCGGGATTATTTGTGAAGTCTATGGTCATATATTTGTCAACTTTCATTTGATCAGAAAATCTATTTTTTATAACCCTTCCTGGATTTCCAACTACTATTGATAGACTTGGAATATCTTCTAAAACAACTGCATTTGCACCAATTATTGAACCTTTTCCAATAGTTACACCAGTTCTAATTACAGCATTCGCACCAATCCAAACATCATCTTCAATTACAGATGTTTTAAATTTATCATGAGGATACAGTCTTATTGATGTTGAAAAATTAGAGTAGTCATGTTCAGTACCTCCAATAATAACATTTGGAGCTATGCTGCAATAGTTTTTAATAATAGTATTATTAATTACTACTCCTGGACCAAAATAATTGTATCTACCTATAGTGCAAAGATATATTTTTGAACTCATACTTATAGAATTTGTAAAACTATTTATTGTGTTTCCGTAAATTAATTTTTTAGAAAAAATCATAACCAAATTGACGAAATATTTAATATATTTTTTAATGTATTTCATATTAAGAGTTTTATAATTGGATAAGTTTTCCTTAGGAATCATCTTCACGTTTTTGTAAAACAAATGTGAATTGCCAACCCATCAATTGGATAAGCGGAATCTTTTCTAAAACTTTATCAATATTATCTAACAAAGGAAATAAAAATGGTAATTTTCCTCCTATGTAACCAATAACATGCCAAAACCTGATTTCCCTTACATCAAGGAAGTGTTTTGCAAATTTTAAATCTTTTAATGAAAGAATGTGTTCTTTTTCAAAATCAGTACGCATTGCAGGGGTAAGCATTCTATAAAGTTTGATTGCTGGGTTATAGTTTAGCGCTTCAGCAGCCAATATCTTACCTCCAGGCTTTAAAATTCTCCTTAATTCTGGAAATGCATACGACCTATCTAAGTGATGTAACATACCAGAGCAAATAATTACATCAATAGAATTATCGGGTAATTTAGTATTCTCACAATCTCCTTGAAAAAATACAATTCCGCCTTCTTGGTTTAAAGGTATATTCTTTTCTCTTGCTTTTTCATTAGCATTATCAATCGAAATGGGGGATATGTCTAAACCTATAGATAAAGTTGCACCTGACTCTGCAGCAAGTATACCATAATCTCCTTCGCCACAGGCATAATCTAAGAAAACTTTATCTTTAGATTCTTTTATAATCCAATCTTTAATGTATTGCTGAGACCTGTGAACTGTGGAATAATATTTTCTATTACCATAATATTTTTCATGATTATCCTCTAATTTCCATTCACCATCTTTATCTCTATCTTGATCATGAAACTCTAATTCTTTTAATTTTCTATCTTCGAGTCTTTCAATCCATTCCTCATTAGAAATTTGATTAATTTCATCTATTTTGCGAAGTAAATTTTTGACATTTAGGCCTACATTTTTCATCTATACCCTATACCCTTTCCAAATTAACTATTATAACTAGATAAAAAGATATTACAATCAAATATTCAAAAATATTTATTTTTTTTTTAATACTAAAACAAATTTGAATGCTGACTTTCGGACATTAATAAATTTATCAAACCAATCTGAAAAAAATGCAAAAGAATTATTACCTATAAAAATAGATAATATTGGATGTAACCATGTAATTGAACCAAAAAAATTAATTTTTTCAATAGAGAAAATTTGTTCATAAAAATTAATCAGCCTCATTGATGGCATTCTTTTAATAACAGATTTGGTTCTATTGCCCCTTAAATAGTGAATAAATCTATTTATTTTATAAATATAATTATGATTTAAAGAGTCAATGCAAACAAAAAAGCCATTTGGCTTTAAGACTCGATTAATTTCATCACGAACAAGCTTATGATCTCCATAACTCAACGATCCTGCTGAGCACACTAAATCAAATGTTTTGGATTTAAAAGGTAATTTTTCCATATCAGCTACCACTGTTCTGATATTATCATTTTTATTATAAGCTCTTTTAAAAAATACTAATGAATCAGCAGAAATATCAGTAACTGTTACATATGCACCAGAATCAATTAATATCCCAGTATTCTCACCCATACCGCTACCAATTTCTAATATTTTTAAATCTTTTGTTAAAATTTTAGACAAATATTCTTGATAACAAATATATGGAGATTGCAAAAATCTTGGTAAAGATGATATATTTAACTTTGTAGCATTGCTAACACTATTGAGCGCTCTTGAATTATATCTTTCTTTTTCAATAGTTTTATCTGAATTAGGATTCATTTTTGAAAATTTAAACTTTTTTTCTGCACAGGAGCAACTCTAATTACAAGCTTAATTAATCCTAAAATCATTCCTAAGCCATGTATGAAATGAAATGAAAAAAAACACAATGGTAAAATGGGAAATAAAATTGGATTTTTAAATCGAATAGATTGTTGTAGTGAACTAATGAGCGCTAATGTGAAATATAAAATCAAAACTAAAAAATAAATTTCTCTTAAAATATTTATATCTTTTATAAATAATCCAATAATAACTCCGGACGAAAAGAATAAAGTAATCCCATGCCTGACTGCCAATGTATATGGGGCTAAGTACCACATGTATATATTGTAAGGTGCTTCAAAAAAAAATTGTTTTTTAAGAAAGGCTATAAAACTTTTTTGGTTGTAATAAGTACTGTAGATTTTATTGCTAAACCAAATTTTTCCACCCTCTTTAACTATTCTTCTATTCATTTCATAATCTTGGGCTCTAATTAGTTTTTCATTAAACATTCCAACTTTATCAAAAATATTCCTTTTGAAAAATCCAAAGGGTACTGTATCAACTAATCCATTTTCCCTTCCGACTCTGAAACCAGAATTTCCTACGCCAAACTTGTGTGTTACTACAGATTGTACAACATTAGCTTCTAATGAATTGTTGAATTTTTTTGTAATAATATAACCTCCGACATTATCAGCGTTAGTTTTAGTAATTGTTTCATAGCAATTTTTAATATAATCTCTTGGATATATGGTATGAGCATCAATTCTACATATATAAAAGCCTGAACTTTCTTGAAGACCTATATTCAACGCATTTGGAATATGCTTTTTCTTATTAGTTAATATTTTAATATTTATATCTAAATTTGCTTTCATAAATTCATTTATAATATCAAGCGTTCGATCATCAGATAATCCGTCTATTAGAATAATTTCTATCTGGATAGTAGCAGGCAAAGACTGTTCTTTTAAAGAATTAAGAACCTCTTCTATGATGACCTCTTCATTTCTTATAGGAACAATGATTGATATTAGATTAGATTGATAAAGTATTTCATTCATGTTTATTAAAATTAACAATTTTATTTCACAAATTTGTAATTTAGTTTTATATATGACAATTCGATTGTTATACAAAATTTTCTATTTAAAGCATTACAGGATCTATTAAAATATGGGAGAAAAAACTTTTAAAAATATTTTATGAAATTAATTCTTCTAAGACATGGTGAGAGTCAATGGAATCTAGAAAATAGATTTACTGGTTGGAAAGATGTTTCATTAACTCCTAAAGGAATTGCGGAAGCTAATTTTTCTGGCAATAAATTGCTTAAAAATAATCTTAAAATACAAAGTGTATATACTTCCATATTAAAAAGAGCTACTGAAACTACAAATATTGTTACAGACATTATTAATTTCCCCAAAGAATCCATAAACTATGATTGGAGATTAAATGAGAGGCATTATGGCGCTTTACAAGGACTAAATAAATCTGAAACAGCTTCTAAATATGGTGAAGATCAAGTGCAAATATGGAGAAGAAGTTATGATACACCACCGCCATTTTTAGATATTAATGATGAGCGCCATCCAAGATTTAATAATAAGTTTAAAAATATTTTAGGTAAACTTCCTATTGGTGAAAGTTTGAAAAATGTGACTGATAGACTAAAGCCATTTTGGGAGAACTATGTGACTTATATAACTAAAAGAAAGGGAAATCATCTTATTGTAGCACATAGCAATTCTTTAAGAGCTATTGTTAAGATTTTAGATCAATTATCAGATGAAGAGATTTTATCAGTAAATATTCCCACTGGTGTTCCATTGGTATTTACGCTAGATCAAAGTTTGAATGTTCTAGAAAAAGAATACCTTATCGATGAAGAAAAATTAAAAATGAAACAAGAAATGATAGCAAATCAAGGTAGAGTAAGGTGAATTTAGATTTTTCAAACATTAAAGTCTTATTAATTGGTGATTTTATGATTGACCATTATATCATAGGCTATTCTAATAGAATATCGCCAGAAGCAGCAGTACCCGTAGTAATACCAGAAAAAGAATATTCAATACCAGGCGGGGCTGGAAATGTTGCTATGAATCTAAAACTAATGGGTGCAAATGTAGATTGTCTTGGTTGTGCTGGAAATGATATTTGGGGAAAAAAATTACATTCAATATTAAAAAATGAAGGTATTGAAATAGGTGGAATAGAATTAATTGACAACCACCCTTCAACATTAAAACAAAGAATTTATTCAGATGGTAAACAGATTATTAGATTAGATAGAGAAAAGATAAGAAATTGGCAATACACTTCTGAAATTAAAAAAAATTATGATATCATTATTTTGTCAGATTACAATAAAGGAGTATTAAATAATTTATGGTTTGATATAAATAGTCTAGACAATGTAATTGTTGATCCTAAAAAAGATTCTTTCAATCATTATAGGGGGGCAAATATTATAACACCAAATTTAAACGAACTAAAAAAAGCTTCAAACATTGATATTGTAGATGATAAATCAATTGTTGATGCGTGTAATCAATTAATTAAAGAAAATAATTTTAACTATGTAATTGCAAAAAAAGGCGACCAAGGGATGACTATTGTTGGTACAAATAATTTTGTTAAACATATTCAAGCACACGCTGTTGAAAATCCAGATGTTACAGGAGCAGGAGATACTGTTATTTCTGTATTATCCCTTGCATATGTTCAAACTAAAGATATAGAGCTTTCTGCTAAAATTGCTAATGCTGCAGCTGCGATTGTAGTTGGTAAACCTGGAACTGCAACTATTACAATTGATGAGATTAATAATTATATTGAGCTAAATAAATGAAAAAATTAATAAACAGCGCCATAAAAAATCATTCTGAAGTTTTAGAACTTATTAATAAAGATATGATTAATTCGGCATCTCGTATAATGATTGATGCATTAAGCAGGGGTAAAACAATATTTTGGTGTGGAAATGGTGGAAGCGCATCTCAGGCAAATCATCTTTCTGCAGAACTTATTGGAGGAATGTATAAAGAGAAAATTAAGCCATTCAAATCTATATGCTTAAATACTGATACTGCATTTATTACTGCCTGGTCTAATGACGATTCATTTGATAATATATTTTATCGACAGTTAGAAGCTCAGAATTCATCTGGAGATGTCTTAATTTGCCTATCAACCAGCGGGAACTCCCCTAACATATTAAACGGTGCAGTATTTGCTCAGTCTAATAAATTGAAAGTTATATCTTTAACTGGAAATGATGGTGGAAAATTAAAAAGCAACTCAGATATCAATATCAACATCTCCAGTCATAACACTCAACGTATTCAAGAAATGCACATCCTTATAGGTCATATTCTTTGTGATCTTGTTGAGCAGTCTTTATAGATTTTTGCTTATTCTTACTCCTAAACCATTAGCACTATTATTATTCACTATAAAAATTTCAATCTGATTTTGATTATTTATTATCTTACTAAATGATAGTTTATATTTTAACTGGTCAACAAAATCAATACGCCTAGAAAGCTTAATTGTATAATTATAGCTATTCAAAAAAGCTCCTTTAATCCCTACATGCAATACAGCAATGTCTGTTGCATTTATGTGATCAATAAAAGGATTACCTAGTGTATAATTTTTATAACTCCACCCTGATCCATATAGACCATGGTTATAATACTTTTCATGAACATATGGGTAATCTGAAAACTGATTTTTAGTATTTATATATTCTATTAAAATATTGGTATTATTCAAGAAATCTATTAGCTCAACTCCCCATAGACCATCAGTCTTGTTTGCAAATCTCAGACCGCTTGTATCTTCAAATAAATGCTGATAATATAATTTTAATATTTTATCATTATTTTTTTTCTCAAGATAAAAATCCCAGATTCCCAAATGATTTCCCAAAGCATTAGCATGGGGGAAATCCAGTGGTCCATCTTGAGATATAAATACTTTTAAAAAATTTGATATTGTACGAGGTTGATTGCCAGCATATGTTATACTACCGCCCCACATAGCTTCGTGAACAAATCCTAAACTTAGTTTGTAATCATTCTTAATAATATTCATATAAAGAAATTTTTCATGCAACAAAGGCTCTTTCTTATAGATATCATTCTTATTGAAAACTCCATGCGCAATACCAAAATCGAAACTAATGTTATTATTTTTTTTAATAACGTAAGATGTTAGTAGCCCCACTTTTGGCATAGATTGCGCATTTTGACTTATTAACATTGATCCTGAAGTCAACTCATCATTTAAATAAGTACTAAAGTCCCTATAATATCGTCCAAATCGAATGAAAGTATTTTCGGAGAAATCATGCTTAACAAATGATTCATTGATATAAATTCTTTCTAAATTATTGTTTTTAAAATCAGAAAAAAAATTGACCATATATATAGTTTTGGGTTTTTTATATTTGATGCGACTTTTAAATCCAAATTTAGAAACTTCTCGCCCAAAATTATTTTTTTCTAGCCACCAATAATTCGTATTCATAGGATTTTTTTGAAAAGTAAAAGTAATATCTTTATCTTGAGAGAAAAGCATATTGATTGCAGATATAATAATCAATATGGTAGAAATACTATCTCGCAAATTATTTTTTGATAGCTTTGACATAGAATTTCCAGTCCATTACTTCAATAGCTGTATGTTTTTTGATATCAAAAGATTGATATTCTTGATTGGGCAATACTCTTTTTTTGATACCATTTACTAATAAATCCATTGGCATAATAAAATTATCATTAACATTGCTCCATCTATAATGAAAACTAGAATCTGTTTGATAGTATTCCAAATGAGGTTGATTTGGACTGTAAAAATATTGTTCTGAAAAATATGAATAATCGGTTCCAGTTTTCTCTCTTACCTTATTAAAAAAGTCTTCTGTGTTTGCAAAGCTTTTTGCATTATCTATCATAAATTCTTTTAAAATTTCAAACCAAATTTTATCATTATTTATTGCGCTTCTTAGAGTATGCATTACCCAAGCACCTTTCATATAAGTATCGCCATGAAGAGCCCAATGATTTTCATTTTCATTTCCAACTATTGGCACTTCGTTAACAATCCTATTTTTTAAACTATTGAGATAATGTACTCCCACTTCATAACTATTAAACTTATCTTCAAAATATACCGCTTCAGAGTAAACTTGTAATCCTTCATGAATCCAAATATGAGTTGGATCAGACGCAGTAACACTATTTCCAAACCATTCATGACCTGTTTCATGAATGATAAGCGGATCTATTACACCGTACATTGGCCAGCTTTTGCTTCTTACTCCATTATAGAGACTAAATCCATTGCCGTAAGTAACAGCTGATTGATGCTCCATTCCTAAGTATGGAACCTCAATTAATTTATAGCCATCTTCATACCATTGATAATCGCCAAAATATTTCTCATAAAAACGTATAACTTCTTTTGATTGTTGAAAATAGTTTGAAGCTAATTCTTTATTATAATCTAATACATAATGATTCATTTCGTGAATTGTACTATCTTTTATAAAAGTGTCTTGAATAGCAACATAATTTCCAATCTGTACAGAAATGTTATAATTATTTATTGGGTTATTTACAAACCACTCATAAGTAGTTTTATCCCCATTATTTATAATACTTTTTAAATTTCCGTTTCCAATAGCAACCATATTAGAAGGAACAGTGTAAGACATTCTTACGCTATCTCCTTCTGCGGTTATATGATCTTTATTTGGCCACCAAATTCTTGCGCCTTCTCCTTCGCACGATACGGCAATCCAATTTCGATTCTCCTTATCTTTTGACCAGGTAAATCCACCAGCCCATGGAGGGTTATCGGCATTTTGTGGAACGCCTTCATAAAAAACAGTAAAATCAAATATATTATCTTTAAAAATTGTTACTGGAAAATTAATTATCACAGCGTCAAATTCTCTTGTAAACTCTAATTCTTTATTTTCGTAGACTATTTTTAGGATATTTAAATTTTCTGCCAAATCCACTTGTAATTTATTTAAGTCATTTAAGCTTTCTGCCTTAATTGTTACATGGCCATTTATAGATTTGTTATCGATATCAAAATCAATGTTGATATCATAAAAAGAAACCCTATATGAAGAACGGTTTTCATTTAAAAAACCCATTAAATAATTGTTACGTGTTAATGCTGGCAACTCTGTTTGAGAACCATGAGGCCTTGATTCGTTCTCCTTAGAATTAAGTTGATAATTAGCTAATAATGCAATAATTGCATATGTTAAGCCCGCAATTGTCATAAAAATAATTGATTTATATTTCTTTTTCATAATACGTATTTGTTTTAAAAATATTTTTAGCAAAAATAATGTAATACAAAAGAATGCAAAATAAAAACCATAGAACTATAGCAAACGCTTCTTTTATTGCAAAGAGTATGTAAGCAATAGCGAAATAGACTATCCATTTTATCCAATTAGGTTGTTTCCAAAGCTTTAATAATAAATTCATTGTTCTGCAAAATAATACAATTTTTTATAATATTCTAAAGCTTCATCATAAATCGATTGGTATTTTTTATCTAAATCATTTTTATCTTTAGAAAATTTTTGAAAATGCGTTGTATTAATTACACTATCATACCAATGCTCCCACCATATACCATCTTGAGGATGGCTTCCTTTTTTCCAATTCAACATAGAATTATCAAATTTTAAATTAATACCTTTGCACCACTGCGATAGTATTTTTTCAGGATTATTAAGTAATATATCTGAGTCAATCACTATAAATTTTTTACCAATACTATCTAAATATTTCATGATCTTATATTGCTGGGGATATCCAAGTTCATCTATGTGATTAAGAGTGTTTTTTTTAATATAGGAATTTATTACACTTTTAGGATGACGAATTAAAATACAGTTTTCAAAATGGTGGATCCAATTAATATTGTTTAAATCTATTAAATGGTGGGCCATATGCTTCTGATACCAATGTTCTTTATCGTTTGGTATTTCAGAAATAAGGCTTGCAACAACGTCATTATATGTATTAGGGTAATGTTCAATAATTTCTTTATACATTGGATGTTTTAATTGCTGCTCTTTAAGGTAATAAGCATATAAGGGTTCATCTGAAACATATGAATCGTCTCTAGATGACCAAGACCTCATAAGAGCTGTAGATATATTTCTTGGACCAGACCAGCAAGCAATTCTCATGCTAACCTATATAATTTTGGATTTTTTTATTATATAAAAATCTAATTTTATTAACCAAAGAATTGGGGCTGGTCGATTCTAATTTTCTGCCCTCTATTTGCGATACAGGAATAATGCCTGCAAACGTACCTGTTACAAAAGCTTCATTGCAGTTCTGAATATCTTCAAATGTAAAATTTGTTTCAGAGCATTCAATGTTATTTTGATTACATATTAAAATGGCTTTTCCTCTTGTAATACCATTTAGGCAATATTTTCCTGTAGAGGTTAATACTCTTTCATTTTTAATAAAAAATAGATTAGTAGAGTTGCATGTACTGATATTGCCATTCAGATCATTCATTATTCCTTCATCATAGCCAAGCTTATTTGCCTCTATGCTGGCTAAAATACAATTCAACTTACTAAGAGTATTATAATGAGGGCTTAGTATACTATCATTAGGCCTGACATTAGGAACTCTTCCAATCTTTACTCCATTAATATATGTTTTTGGTTCTGTTTGCTTATATTCAGGAATAATGACCAAATTAATTGGGCCTACATTTGCGCTAGGATTCTGATATGGAGTAATCTTATCTCCTCTAGATACAACTAAACGAATGTGTATATTATCATCCATATTGTTCTTATCTAGCACTTTATTTATTTCATCAATTATATCTAGTTTGGAATAAGGAATATCCAATGAAATACCTTTTGCGCTTTCATATAATCTATCTAAATGATCTTCAATAAAAACTAACTTAGATTGATGAAGTCGGATTCCTTCCCAAACACCATCCCCAAGTAAAAATCCGCTATCAAAAACAGAGATTTTGGCTTCACTTCTATGAAATAATTCTCCATTAATATTAATAAAAATATCTTTGTTTTTTGAATTTGATATATATGAATGACTGCTCATTTGTGGGCCCACAGGGAC
>CERI01113259.1_pt1 | contig 16266 bp, 15 predicted proteins | sample 350261 | NCBI WGS metagenome assembly CERI01 (sample SAMEA2620979, study PRJEB7988) | marine metagenome | isolation source: saline water (ENVO:00002010), including
GTGTTTTACAAAGAGCAGGTCATACAGAAGCTTGCTTAGATCTAACTAAATTATCTAATCATAAATCGCTGGCATTATTAGTTGAAATTGTAGATGATGATGGAACGATGGCGAGATCAGAATCTTTAACAAAAATTTCAAAGGAACACAATATAAAAATTATTAGTATTGCTGATTTAATAGCTTATAGAAAAAAATTCGACAAGTTAATTGAGCAAATTACTACAGTCCCTTTTCCAACTGATTTTGGAAAATTTAAATTGAAATTATTTGAAGATAAAATAAACAGAGATCATCATGTTGCAGTTATTAAAGGAAATATTAGTAAGAATGATAATGTATTGGTCAGAGTTCATTCACAATGTTTAACTGGAGATATTTTTGGTTCGTTAAGGTGTGATTGTGGTTCCCAGTTAGAAGCATCTTTAAAAATGATTGAAAATGAAGGTAAGGGAATACTTGTATATTTAAGACAAGAAGGAAGAGGTATTGGTCTTAAAAATAAAATAAAAGCTTATCAATTACAAGATCAAGGCTATGATACCGTAGAAGCAAATCATAAACTAGGTTTTAAAGCTGATCTTAGAGAATATGGAATAGGGGCACAAATTTTATTGGATTGCAATGTTAGAAAAATGCGTCTTTTAACAAATAATCCTAAAAAAATTATTTCTTTAGAGGGTTTTGGACTTGAAGTTGTTGATAGAGTTGCTATAGAATTTGAAGCAAATAAAGTAAATAATAAATATCTTTCAACAAAAAGAGATAAATTAGGCCATCTTATTATGGAGAACATCAAAAAATGAAGATAGCAATTATTGCAAGTAGTTTTAATAAGCAGATTACTGATGGAATAATAGAGGGCGCTTTAAAATGTTATGAAACTAATTACGATAAAAAATTTAATTTAAAACATATATATAAAGTACCTGGAGCATTTGAAATCCCTTCATGTGTTAATCAATTATTGGTAAATAGCAAAACAAAATTTGATGCTATTGTCACACTTGGATGTGTAATTAAGGGTGAAACAGCACATTTTGAATATATATCCCAATCAGTTACTGAGCAAATAATGTCTCTGTCTTTAAACAATAAAAATATTCCAATATTATATGGAGTGTTAACAACTTATAATTATCAGCAGGCTTTAGATAGAACGCAATCTGATAAATCTAATAAAGGATATGAAGTTATGGAAGCTGCTGTAGAAATGATCAATCAATTTTCTAATCTAGATAAGTGATCAGCTTTCATCCTACTTTTATAATTATACTGACTTTATTTAATTTTTTATTCTCAAACAATTATATAGACTTAAAAAAAAATATTACTTCTTTACTTGATACACAAAGTATAAATAATTTTCAAGGAAATATTTTAGTTTCGACAAGTGGTGGATTGTATAATTATACAAATCAATCATCAAATATTCTAAATGAATCAAATATATCATTCCTAGAAGTTAATAATGATAATTTATTCGTGGGAAGTAGTTATCCTGGTAAAATATTTGTATTTGATAATAATTTCAATACAATATCATATATAAATTATCCTGAATTTGATGAGATTTTAGATATTTCTTTTTCACAAGAATACTTTTTTGCCACTGGTATTTTGAATCAAAATAATATTTTGATTCAGTATATTCCTAATGAGTTTAATGAATTACAATATGTCAATTATTTTGATTCGTTCCCATTACTATTTGAATCTATAAATGACTTACATATTTATAATGATAGTATTTATCTAGCAACAAGTAACGGACTTATAAACTCAAATTATCAAAATTCTTTTTTGTCGTTATCAGATTCATGGAATATTGATTTTATAAACGTAGATATAAGTTCAATTATAGAATTTCAAAATAGTCTATATCTTTGTTATGAAAATAAAGTTGTAGATATGAATAATAATGAAATAATCACTTTTCCAAATGAGGAAATAATAAAGTCATTACAAATTATTTCTAATCAATTATTAATCATAACCAATCTTGGTGTATATAATTATTCTTTTGCAAATAATATAATTCAAAGTCATACATTGCCAGATGGTTATGGTGGTAGTGTTAACTCTTATTTAAAATTAGATGATATTTCATATTATGGTATAAGCAATAAAGGATTTTTAATGAAAGACCCTAATAATGATTGGAAATCTTATGTTCCCAATACAATATATAAGAATCAATTTGACGCCCTTACATTATTACATGATGGAAGCCTTTTTGGTATTGTCAATCATAGAAATGATGCAGGGCAAAGTGGAGGTTTTATTTATAAAAACCCACTACTTAATGAAAGTGGTTTATCTATAAATAATTTTTATTCTTATAATAGTTATAATATTAACAAGTATCCTTTAACATCAGGTGATTTTAAGGCAAATGTTATGGATTATTGGTCTGGAGATAATACTGTTCATTCAGTAGCTTCCTTTGAAAATAAAATCATTTTTTCAAACAGCGGTATTTATCCAAAATCTTGGTTAGGATACTACAGTCAAGTTGCTGATGATTATTTATTTAGTTTATCTGATTATACTTTTTATGGAGGTCTTATAGAATTAAGATATAACTCTATAGATAATTCTTTAGACCTAAATAATTATTATTCATTAGAAAATAATATTCTTGGAGGTAATAATGGTATTTTTAATTCAAGTTGGGATAATGGTTTCATGACCATAAATCAAATAAAATATGATGATTTTGGTAACCTTTGGGTTGCTAATCCGTATTCAGAATTAAATAATAATACAATTGCGGTTAACAATAATAATAATTGGTATCATATTCAAGATAATAACGATGGATATATACCAAAAGAAATCCATTTAGACAAAAATAATAATTTATGGATTTCATATTTATTTTCAGAAACAATGGATAGCTCAATACCATATTCTCCAGGAGGAATTAGGATGATTGAGTTTAATGACATAACTAGCCAATTTGATGATATTTGGCATATTAATTGGCTTGATGAGTTAAAAAATCTAAATATCTGGTCATTAGTAATATCTAAGGATAATTATGGTAATGAAATTTTATGGGTTATGACTGATTACGGAATCATGGGATATATTATTAATGTAAGCTATACCTATAGTGGTAATATTATTGTTGATTTTACTAAAATTCAGGATGAATATTATTTTCAAGGACTAAACTATGATGAGGGGTGTAAACTCCGTTTAGATAATAATAATAATATATGGATTACAACCAGAAGTAACGGATTAAGAATTATTAAAAATAATGGTGAAAATTTTAGTTCTGATTTAAGCCGAATTACAAAGGATAGTCACAATATCTTATCTGATATAATTTATGATGTTATCTTTGATAATTATGGAAATGCTTATATAGCAACTGAATTGGGAGTATCAATTTTAGAAACCTCTTTTAATGAAAAAAATAATGATGTATCAATAGGAGTTAGTCCAAATCCATTTTTAATTGGAGAACATTCTGAGTTAATAATAAGTAACGTTTCTAATGATGCTATCCTTAAAATAATTAACCTAAATGGATATATATTAAAAACTTTTGATATGAAAAATTATAATAGAACAATAAATTGGGATGGAAAATCTGATAACGGTAATAGAATTCCAACTGGTGTATATTTATTAACATCATATGATAAAAAATTTGGTTCAAAAACAACAAAGATAGCTTTAATAAACAAATGAAATTAAATAAAACCATATTATTAGCTACATGTTTTTCTATTATCTTTAGTCATAATATTAATGATCACTCAGAATGGAAACAGTACTTTAGAGTAAGCTATATACAAGATGAAAATAATGATAGTGGCCTTGGTATCTATTATAGATTAAATAAGAAATCGGAGTATACTTTTAGAGATTTTAGAGCATATTTGCATTTTATTAAGGATTATGAGTATAAAAAAATAAGATATAAGAGTAGTAATAAATTTATTGATTTTAAACGTCTTTATAGTTATTCAACAATATCTATAGATCAGAACTCTAAAATAGGTGTTAATATTAGATATCATGGAAATCAAGGAGTAGGTTTTTTTATTAAAGAATCCAATAATAGTCATATAAATGCTGAAATTGCTCTTGCTTATGATATAAGTGATTATTTAAATGACTCAAGAAAAACATCTTATCTTAAAAGTGGTATTTATTATGATAAAAAAATTAACAAGAACGAAATGAAAATAGAAGTTGAGTATTATACTCAGATAACTGATTTAATTCATAATATAGACTTATCAAGATTAGAATTGTTATTTGAAACTTATTTTGAAATAAATGAGAATTTAAATTTAATTATTGGTTATGAATTAGAAAGTTTTGAATCAACAGATAATAATTTAAACTCTTCAATTTTCTGCTCAATAGAATACCATAAAAATTTTGATCTTAATAAGTTTATAAGTATCTTTAATAAATTATAATTACTGTTCATTATTTATATAATAATTTGGCTTGTAATATTTTACAACTAATAAAAATATTGAAGCTGTCACAAACATTAAAAACGCATAAAAGTTGTAATATGATTGTCCATAACTAATATTGTTCAATATCATTACATCATTAACCCATACAGTAAAGATATTGCCTAATGATACTGACAGTAAGAAAAAGCTCATAATTAGTGATTTCATAAAATTAGGAGCTTGAGTATACGAAAACTCCAAGCATGTAATTGAGACTAAGACTTCTGAAGCTGTTAAAATTATGTATGCCAGAACCTGCCATCCAATCGAAGGTGTAAATCCAAGTTCAATGCACTTCTCAACTAATCCTATAATAATAAATGAAGGAACAGCAAGAAATAAACCTAATGATATTTTTTTAAGATCCGTAAGCTTTGTTATTTTATTTAATCTAGGATATAAATAATAAGAAAATAGTGGTGCAAATATTAAAATCATGATAGGATTAATTGATTGTATCTGAGACGAATACCAGTCAATACCAAGCCAATTTCTATTTAAATTTTCAGCTTGTAATACCCATGTAGAACCTGTTTGATCAAATAAAGACCAAAAAATTGCAATGAAAATATATATAATAGATAATTTCATTATTGATGAAATACTGTCTCTTGATAATATTTTTTTAAAAAAAGATAACCCTTGAGGTGGTATATGAATAAAGACATGTCTTCCAAGCCAAAATATATATGTAGCAATAAACATAAGTAAACCAGGAATTCCAAAAGCAAGCCAAGGACCATAATTATGTAGTAGATAAGGTGTCAGCAGTGTTGAGACAAAAGCTCCTAAATTAATAGATAAATAAAACCAACTAAAAACTTTAGTTAGAAAAATAGAGTTCATTTTTCCAAATTGATCTCCAACATGCGCTGATACACAAGGTTTTATACCTCCAGCTCCAATAGATATAAGTGATAATCCTATTATTAATCCAAATCTTGTTTCATCAATTGCGAGTGTTAGATGACCAAAACAATAGATAATTGAGAGAATAAGAATTGTTTTATATTTTCCAATGAAGACATCAGATAATAAAGCTCCAAAAATAGGAGTGAAATAAACAGCCGAAGTAAATAAATGATACCACTTAGTAGCTTCTTTATCTGATAAAGGTTCAATTATTCCATTGTCATTTATTAGATATTGTGTCATGAAAATTATTAATATACATTTCATTCCATAAAAACTAAATCTCTCTGCAAGTTCATTTCCAATTATATAGGGGATGCCATTTGGTATATTCTTTGTTTTTTGTGGTTTTGTTAAATAATTCATAAAAGTAAATTAAAATATTTTATTAATGATTAAATTATAATTATAAATTAATATCATATTTTATTATGTCCGACAATAAATTTAAATACTGCGAGTCCACAAATTTTTACAAACGATTAGAAACAAGAGTTGTAAATATTGGTGGCGTCCCCCTTGGTGGTTCTAATCCATTACGTATACAGAGCATGACTACAACAGATACAATGAATACAGTAGATACTGTTAATCAATCAATTAGAATGATAAAAGCAGGATGTGAATATGTACGAATTACTGCTCCAAATATAAAACAAGCTCACAATCTTAGTAAGATTAAAAAAGATTTAGCAAGCAAGGGATTCAAAACTCCTTTAATTGCAGATATACATTTTACTCCTAAAGCTGCAGAAATTGCTGCAGAGATTGTATCAAAAGTTAGAATTAATCCAGGTAATTACGCTGATAGGAAAAGATTTCAAAAATTTGAAATAAATGATAATGAGTATAATATTGAATTAGAACGAATCCATGAAAAATTTTCACCACTTGTTAAAATATGTAAAGAAAATGGAACTGTAATGCGCATTGGTACAAATCATGGCTCTTTATCAGACAGAATAATGAATAAGTATGGAGATACACCACTTGGGATGGTTGAATCTGCATTAGAGTATATTAGAATATGCGAAGACCATAATTATAAGGATATAGTTCTTTCAATGAAATCTAGTAATCCAATTGTTATGGTTAATGCATACCGATTATTAGTTCATCATATGATGAAGAATAAAATGAATTATCCACTTCATTTGGGTGTAACTGAAGCTGGAGATGGTATGGAAGGAAGAATTAAATCTTCATTAGGAATTGGATTATTGTTAGAAGATGGAATTGGGGATACAATTAGAGTTTCTTTGACGGAGGAACCAGAATTTGAAATACCTGTAGCAAAAAATATTATAAAAAGATACGAAGTTAACAATAATAATAAAATCGATAATGACATTATAGAAAACCCTGTAAATCCTTTCGATTATTCAAAAAGAGAGTCAAGTCCTCAAATTAATATTGGGGGAGACAATGTGCCTATCGTTATTTCAGATTTATCAATGATAAATAATCTTGATTATAAAAATTTATCAGATATTGGATATTCTTATATGAAAAATATAGATAAATGGATTGTAAGCGATTTAGCACCTGATTTTATTTATTTGGAAAATATCAATAAAAATATTGATTTACCCTTACAATTAAAAATAATTTGTCCTTATAAAATATGGAAAGAGAATAAAAAAAACACCTCACTTTATCCTATTTTAAATGTTAGCCAATTTACCATTGAAAATACTAATAGTAAGAAGTTTATTAACTTGAATTCTGATGATATAAATAATAAAGATCTAATAAATAAAATTAATAATGATAATAATACTATAATAATTTTAGACTGTAATGATAAGGTTTATAGACAAAGAAAATTTTTTTTCAGATTAGTAAATAAATGTTTTAAAGTTCCAGTTGTTCTATCAATGAGTTCAATGGTTTCTTTTGATAATAATTTGATTGCTTCATCTATAGGAGTTGGGGGCGTTATTTTAGATGGTTTTGGAGATGGAATTTTTTTAAAAAATGAATTTACTAAAGATATTAAAAAAATAAATGAATTATCATTTAATATATTGCAAGCTACTAGAACTAGAATTTCTAAAACTGAATTTATAAGCTGTCCATCATGTGGTAGAACTCAATTTGATTTACAAGAAACAACTGAAAAAGTTAGAAAAAAAACAAGTCATCTTAAGGGTCTTAAAATAGCAGTAATGGGATGTATTGTTAACGGACCAGGAGAAATGGCCGATGCGGATTATGGTTATGTTGGTACTGGTCGTAATAAAATATCCTTATATAAAGGACATAGTCTTATTAAAAACCATATTGATAGTAAAAACTCTATTGAAGAATTAATTAATCTTATTAAAGACAATAATGATTGGGTTGAACCTAATTAGAAAGGAATAGTAATGAAATTATTGATTAAAATTTTAAATGAAGGTGCAAGGTCTTTTTACGAAAATCATGGTCATTTTCATAAAGGTGATGCTGGGTTAGACTTGTATGTTATAGAAGACATAGAAATAAAGCCAATGGAAACAAAGTTAATTAAATTTGGAATTTCTTGTGAACCTGCTGATGGTAAAGCTTATTATTTAATGCCAAGATCAAGTATTAGCAAAACACCACTAAGGATGTCAAATTCTATTGGTCTTATTGATGGTGGATATAGGGGTGAAATAATGGCTTCTTGCGATAATATTAAGAAAATCTCTTATACTGCCAAAAAAGGAGATCGTTTATTTCAGTTAGTTTCATTCGATTCAGCTCCAATATCATTCTCAATAAATGATAATTTATCAAGTTCTTCAAGAGGTGATGGAGGATTTGGAAGTACTGGCAAGTAATGACTTTATGTCAGTCTATTCAAATTGGCATAAAATTTGAAACAGATAGTTCATAAAAATTTTTTTAATTAATTTAAAATTTAGGAGATATAATGAAATTGAAGCCTTTGTCCGATAGAATCGTTGTTAAAGCACATGAAGCTGAGGAAAAAACAGCATCAGGTATAATTCTACCTGATACTGCAAAAGAAAAGCCTCAAATGGGAGAAATTTTAGCTGTAGGACCCGGTAAGATGAATGATAACGGTACATTAAACAAAATGACTCTTAAAAAAGGAGACAAAGTTTTGTACGGTAAATATTCAGGTTCAGAGGTTAGTGTTGAAGGTGAAGATTTAATGATAATGAGAGAAAGTGATATATTAGCAACTTTATAAAAAAATTACGTAATTAAAAGGAGAATAAATGGCAAAATTAATAGACTATGATACAAACGCTAGAAGTACACTAAAAGAAGGTGTAGATGAACTTGCGAATGCTGTAAAAGTTACATTAGGTCCAAAAGGAAGAAATGTCGTAATCGACAAAAAATTTGGTGCTCCGAATATAACTAAAGATGGTGTAACGGTTGCAAAAGAAATTGAATTAGATGATCCAATTAAAAATATGGGTGCTCAAATGGTTAAAGAAGTTGCATCTAAAACTTCAGATGTTGCTGGTGATGGTACAACAACTGCGACAGTATTAGCTCAAAGTATAATAAATGAAGGCTTAAAAAATGTAACTGCAGGTGCTAATCCTATGGATCTTAAAAGAGGAATCGATAAGGCTGTGATACAAGTTGTTAAATGTTTGAAATCTATGTCTAAAGATGTGTCAGATAAAGAAGAAATAAGCCAAGTTGGTACAATCTCAGCAAATAATGATGATTCTATTGGAGGAATTATAAGTGATGCAATGGATAAAGTTGGTAATGAAGGTGTCATTACTGTAGAAGAAGCAAAAGGAATGGATACTTTTCTTGAAACTGTTGAAGGAATGCAGTTTGATAGAGGATATTTGTCTCCATATTTTGTTACTAATGCCGAAAGTATGGAAGTAGAATTAGAAAGTCCTTTAATTTTAGTTCATGAAAAAAAGATTAGCAATATGAAAGAATTACTTCCAGTATTAGAGAAAGTTGTACAGGCTGGAAAATCATTGTTAATTATTGCTGAAGATATTGAAGGTGAAGCTTTAGCAACATTAGTAATGAATAAAATAAGAGGAACTTTTAAAGTTGCAGCTGTCAAAGCTCCAGGATTTGGAGATAGAAGAAAAGCAATGCTACAAGATATAGCAATCCTAACAGGAGCAACAGTTGTTTCAGAAGAGCAAGGTTATAAACTTGAAAATGCTGATATGTCATATTTAGGTGAAGCTAAAAAAGTAAATATTGACAAGGATAATACTACTATTGTAGAAGGTAAAGGTAAATCTGATGATCTTGTTGCTAGAGTTAATGAAATAAAGGTTCAGATAGAGAAGTCATCGTCTGATTACGATAAAGAGAAGCTACAGGAAAGATTAGCTAAGCTAGCAGGAGGAGTTGCAGTTATAAACATAGGTGCAGCTACCGAAGTAGAAATGAAAGAGAAAAAAGATAGAGTTGATGATGCATTACACGCAACAAGAGCAGCAGTTAAAGAAGGAATAGTTGCTGGAGGTGGTGTCGCTCTATTACGTGCAAGTGATAAAATTTCTTCTAAAGGGATGATAGGTGATGAAGCTCTTGGTGCTGAAATTTTAAAAACTGCATTAGAAGGACCTGCAAGACAAATAGTAGCTAATGCTGGATTAGAAGATTCAGTAGTTATAAATGAAATTAAAAATAAAAAAGGAAATACAGGTTTTGACTCTCGTACAGAAAAATATGTAGATATGTTAAAAGCTGGAATAATTGATCCAACTCTTGTTACTAGAACAGCTGTTCAAAATGCTGCTAGTATAGCTGGTCTTTTATTAACAACAGAAGCTGTAATAACAGATAAACCGGAACCTGCAGCTCCTGCAGCTCCTGCTCCTGATATGGGTGGTATGGGCGGTATGGGTGGTATGGGTGGTATGATGTAAATAGCTCTATACATTTTCTTGAAAAAAAGCAGAACATTAAGTTCTGCTTTTTTTTTATATTATTGTATTAATTTATAAAACAATTTAATCGTGAATATAATTTCAAGTAATAGAAAATCTTCTTATCTGTATCATTTCATAACTAAGTATGAAGCAGGTATTCAATTAAGAGGTTTTGAAGTGAAAGCTATTAGAGAAGGTAATGTTAATATTGCAGAATCTCATGTTACAGTTAAAAATAATGAGATTTATGTTATAGGTATGCATATCGGTGAATATTCTCATTCTGGATATGCTATCCATGAACCTTTGCGAGATAAAAAATTATTAATGCATAAATATGAAATATTAAAAATTCAATCACAGTTTGCAACTAAAGGTATAGCAATTGTTCCTTTAAAATTATATTTTAAAAATGGCAAAGCTAAGCTGCAGATTGCATTAGCAAAAGGTAAAAAGAATTGGGATAAAAGAGAAAGTATTAAGAAAAGAGATATTGATAGAGAAATTAAAAGATCTATGAAAGGTAGCTAGTTTATGAAGTTTAAAACTGCGAAGAGCCAGTTTGATATTATATCATCAAGAACAGAGGAGATCCTTCCGGAGAAGGAACTGCTTTCTAAATTAGAAAAATCAAGAAATAATAATATTCCTTTAAATATTAAACTTGGTTGTGATCCAAGTAGACCAGATTTACATATTGGTCATAGTGTTGTGCTTAATAAGCTAAAGCAGTTTCAAGATTTAGGGCACAATATAATATTAGTAATTGGAGATTTTACTGCTATGATTGGAGATCCTACTGGAAGAAATAAAACTAGGCCTCAAATAAATCTTAATGAAACAAAAAAAAACTCGAAGACTTATATAAATCAAGTATCCAAAATATTAGATATTTCCAAAACAAAAATTGTATATAACTCTGAATGGTTAAATAGTATTAATCTTAGTAAAATTATTTCTTTATCATCAAAGTTTACTTTGGCTCAATTTTTAGAAAGAGATGATTTTAGTAAGAGATACAAAAATGGACTTCCAATTTCATTGCATGAATTTATGTATCCACTTGCTCAAGCATACGATAGTGTCTATCTACGATCTGATGTAGAAATTGGTGGGACCGACCAAAAATTCAACCTATTGCTAGCAAGAGATTTACAAAAAGAGTATGATATGGAACCTCAGGTTGCTCTAACAATGCCTCTTATTGAAGGTACTGATGGAACTGAGAAAATGTCTAAATCATATGATAATTACATTGCATTTAATGATTCTCCAAATGATATGTACGGTAAAGTTTTATCAATTCCTGATAATTTGATATTTAAATATTTTAAGTATGTATCAAACTTACCATTAAAAGAAATTAACGATTATGAGTTATCTTTAAAAACTAATAATATAAATTATAGAGATTTAAAGAGAAAGCTTGGTAGAGAAATAGTATCTATCTATTATGATAATAATGTGGCATCTGAAGCTGAAGAAAATTTTGATCATGTTATTGTTAACAAGGGTATTCCTAAAGATGTAAAAGAAGTTACAATTTCAAATAGTATTAAGCTTGTTGATTTTCTATTTGAAAATAATCTTGTTCAAAGTAAAGGAGAAGGAAAAAGATTAGTTAAACAATCTGCTGTTAAGTTAAATGATGAGGTTGTATCAAATATTCACTTGATTTTAGAGGTTTCAACTAAATATACCTTAAAGGTAGGTAAAAGAAGATTCATAAAAATAAAATGAGAGATAAGTATTGCATAGTTAAAACATCTGTCGCACCTTTGTATTCTAAACCTAATTTTAAATCTGAATTAATATCTCAATCTCTAATTTGGGAGAAGTTATATATAATTAAAAAAAATAAAAATTGGTATAAAGTTAAACAGTGGGATAATTATGTTAGCTGGATACACTCTTCATATATTTCAAATAATAATATAAATATTGATTATAAGAAAGATTATGGTTGGTTCTTTTTAAATAAAACAATTATAAAAAAAGAACTACTATTAAGTTTTGGATCTTTGATGCCATTTAAAAAAATTAATGATAATGGTGATTTTTATATGTTGTTACCTGATTTAAGTAAAGTTCAAATAAATAAAAAATATTTAATAAGTGTAAAACATTTATTAAATAGTGATGACCTTATAAATTTTGCTTTAACTTTGAAAGGTATCCCCTATTTATGGGGAGGTAAGTCTTCTTTTGGTTATGATTGTTCTGGTTTTATACAATCTCTAATACGTTTAAAAGGAATAAATTTTCCGAGAGATTGTTCAGACCAAACAAAAAGTAAATTAATTGAAAGTAAATCAATTGAAGGAATTAAAAAATGTGATTTAATTTATTTCAAAGAAAATAGTATTTTTACTCATGTTGGATTATTTATAAATTCAGTAGAATTTATTCACTGTTCTGGAGAAGTTAAAATAAATTCAATTAATAAAAATAATAAATTTTACTGTAGTAATTTATCTGAATTAGAATTTAGTATATATAGATTTAAGAAATAATAATATGAATATTAATAAAAAAGTACTTCTTTTAAATAACAGTTATGAACCCATTCAAATTATTGGTGGAAAAAAAGCAATTATAATGATTTTATTAGACAAGGTAGATTTAATTGAAAAAACTAATTCATTTATAAGGTCAGAAAAATTAAAACTAAATTTTCCAAGTGTTATTAAATTGAAAACATATGTATTCATAAAAATAAAAAGTATTCCACTTACAAGAAGTAATATAATTAGTAGAGATAATAATATGTGTCAATACTGTGGTAAAAGATCCAGAAGCATGACTATTGATCATATTATACCAAAAGACAAAAGTGGTAAAGATACCTGGACTAACTTAGTTTCAGCTTGCGAAAATTGTAATTTAAAAAAAGGTAATAGCTTATTAAGTCAAACTAATATGACATTATTGTCTAAACCAAAAAAACCATCACATATTTACCATATGCAGAAATTAGTTAGAAACGACAATAAATCTTGGAAACCATATTTATTTATGAATAATTAGGAGATTATTTTGATTAAAAAAACAATATTATCAGGTATACAACCATCAGGCAATTTGTGTATTGGCAACTATTTAGGAGCTATTAAACAATGGGAACAAATGCAAGATGACTATGAAAGTATTTTTCTTGTAGTTGACATGCATTCGATCACTACAAAACAACTTCCTGCAGATTTAAGGAGCAGATGCTTATCTTTTGTTGCTCAGTACATAGCTTGTGGAATTGATCCTAATAAAAGTAATATTATCATTCAATCTCATATTCCTCAACATGCTGAGCTTATGTGGGTCTTGAGTTGTTTTACATATCAAGGTGAATTATCACGAATGACTCAGTATAAGTCTAAATCAAAGAATTTGAAAAATATAAATGCTGGTTTATTTACATATCCCATATTAATGGCTGCTGACATTTTATTGTATCAAGCAGATTTAGTGCCTGTAGGTTCAGATCAAAAACAACATTTAGAATTATGTAGAGATATTGCACTAAGATTTAATAATAAATTTTCAGAAACTTTTAAAATTCCTGAACCTTTTATACCAAAAAATGGCGCTCGTATAATGAGTTTGCAGAATCCAACCGATAAAATGTCAAAGTCTGATGTTAATTTAAATAGTATAATTTCCCTCCTTGATGAACCGAATATTGTAAGAAAAAAAATCAATAGATCTGTAACTGATTCTGGTTCAAAAGTTGTTTATAACCAAAAAGATAAACCAGGTTTATCAAATTTAATTAACATATATAAATCTCTATCAAATGAATCAGCTGATTACATAGAAAATAGATATAAAGGAAAAATGTATTCTGATTTTAAATCTGATTTGTCAGATTTAATTATTGATACTCTATCTCCAATAAAATTAGAGTATGATTATCTTATAAAAAATAAAGATTATTTGTTGAAAATATTAAAAGATGGAACAGACTATGGATATAAAAAGTCACAAAATACTATTTCAAAGGTTTATAGAAAAATAGGATTTGTTCCGAGAGTTAGATGAGAATTAATAAATATTTAGCAAAATGCGGTTTAGGTTCTAGAAGAAAATGTGATGAGTTTATTTCTTCTGGTAAGATTAAAGTTAATGGTAAAATTGTTAATGATTTTTCTTTAAATATCAGTGATGAGTGTTTTGTTCAATTTAATAATAAGTTAATAAATATATCAGAAGATGTTATTTATGTATTAAATAAACCTAGAGGCTATATATGTACAAAAGATGATAATTTAGATAGAAGAATTATTTATGACCTACTACCAAATAAAAATAATCTTTTTTCCATTGGAAGATTAGATTATGATACTACAGGAATTTTATTAGTTACAAATGATGGTGATTTAAGCTATAAATTATCTCACCCTAAATTTAATGTTGATAAAAAGTATTATGTTTTTACAGATAAAAAGCTATCTAATACAGATATAGTTAAAGTTAAAAAAGGAATTAAATTAGAAAACGATTTATTAAAAGCTGAGATTAGATTTCTGGAACATATAAATAATGGATATTTTTGGGACGTGATTTTAAAGGAAGGTAAAAATCGTGAAATAAAAAGAATTTTTAAATATTTTGATTCAAGAGTTTTGAATTTACATAGATATGAATTTGCAGGGATTAAACTTAACGGTTTAAAAGAAGGAAAGTACAGAAAATTAAGTAGAAAATTTTTAAATAAAATTTTAAAAACAAAAAAAAAATAATTATTAATTTTACATATCTCTATAAATATAGTATATTATCAAGCTTTTTGAAGAAGGAGAAATTAGTAATATGGTAATATCTATTGATGGACCAGCTGCATCTGGCAAGTCAACTACAGCAAAATTATTAGCTAAAAAACTATCCTATATTCATTTAAATACAGGTTTATTTTATAGATTAGTAACTTATATTTTTATTAAAGAAAATTTATTTGATTCTAATCAAGAAACTATTGATAATTTTTTCAATAATAATAAGCTTGAATTAAGAGGAAGTAATTTGGATGAAGTTTTTTGGAACGATATAAATGTAAGTAGTTTTCTTTCATCTAATGCTATAAATGAAAAGATACATATTATTAGTAATAATGCAATGATTAGAGAAAAATTAGTTTCAATGCAAAGATTAATAGGTACAGGTAATAATATTGTTTGTGAAGGAAGAGATATTGGGTCTGTTGTTTATCCTGATGCTGATTTTAAATTTTTTTTAATTGCTGACTTAGAATCAAGGGTCAAAAGAAGATTTATTGAAGAAAAGAAAAATAATCCATCATTGATTATTGAAAATGTCAGAGAATCATTAACTTCTAGAGATTTTAATGATACTAATAGATCTAACTCTCCTTTATTAAAACCCAGTGATTCAATAGAAGTTGATACAACAAATATGACTATTGAATTGCAGGTAGACCATATTTATAAATTAATTAAACAGGATGTAAAATAAATGACAAATAACCAGCCAGATAACCTTGAAACTATCAAGTCTGATGATAATATCACAAAAGATAGTGTTATAGTTAATTCAAGTATGAAGAATTATTTAGATTCAAAAATACTTAAAGTAAAATCTTATAATTTAGATGAAATTTCTAAAATTGATAAAAATATCAATTTATCAACTGATGTAATAGAAGAACCTGAAATATATAACAAGAATATTGTTGAATTAAATGAAAAACAACTTGTTAAAGGAAATGTTGTTTCTTTAAATAATAAAGAAGTATTAGTGGATATTGGTTTCAAATCAGAGGGAACAATAAGTTTGTCAGAATTTGATGTTATACCTGCTATAGGTCAAGAAATAGATGTTTTTCTTGTTGTCTTTGAAGATAGGCATGGTAGATTAATATTATCTAAAGAAAGAGCTGAATTTGAGAAAAAGTGGATGAATCTTAGGACAGCAGCTAGCGATGAGACAATAATAAAGGGTATTATAGTAAAAAGAATTAAAGGAGGAATGGTTGTTGATTTAAACGGTAT
>CERI01115387.1_pt1 | contig 16259 bp, 18 predicted proteins | sample 350261 | NCBI WGS metagenome assembly CERI01 (sample SAMEA2620979, study PRJEB7988) | marine metagenome | isolation source: saline water (ENVO:00002010), including
ATCATCATTGTTATCATCATTGTTATCATCATTGTTATCATCATTATCAAAGTCATCAAAATCGTCAAAGTCGCCGTCACCTTCATCAATATTTTTATCTTTAGTATCTTTAAATATTTCCTTATTTACAGAACCTTTGCCTACATCATCCACAACTTCATCCTTTACAATCTCACCCGAATCTTTTGTAACCTTATCATTATCATTATCATTATCAAAGTCATCAAAATCGTCAAAGTCGCCGTTACCTTTAAAGTCATCAATATTTTTATCGTTAGAACCTTTAAATATTTCCTTATTTACAGAACCTTTATTTTCTATTTTCTTTTGGGAGAAACTATGAACGAAATTATCAATCTCTTTAAACAAGTTTATGATAATATCAAAACAGTATTTTATGTCATCTATATCTTTTCCATTGCATTCAATACTAAGAACATCTGATTTCAGACTAAATGAAAGTTTATAACCAATTTCATATGAAAGATCATCTATTTTAATTATAGATTCCACTCTTTTTTTTGCTTCATCTAATGGAATAAGGAATATGGTCGATATTTTTTTATATATATCACTAGACGTTAGTTCTGGATATATATTCTTATTTTTGAGATTTTGTATGACATTTGATATTTCCAAGGGTTGGGAATTTTTGATGAAACGGATACTTTCCCCACCATCCTTATCGGCTACTTTGATAAAATAAATGTAATATGTGGATAAGAATTCATAAATATGTTTTTTTATAATATTCTTATTTTGCAAAGCAAAAAAGCGTTTGTATCCATTCACTTTAAAGGAATAGGTGGACTTTATATTGCGAAATGAGAAATTTGAAACCGAATACAATTTATTTTCATGGAAGTTATTGAGTTGAGATAGGCAGTTCTCATAAAATTGATCTAGAACCTTACGAATAATTGGAGGATTCAACACTTTTATATCGGAAAAGACTCCAATATGAAACTCTATATTACCGTTTTCTCTCAAAATGGCTGAAAGAAAAATGTTATTCAAAATAAAAAGAAAACGTAAGAACCTTTTGTTTATATTTTCTTTTTTAGGCAATTTCATGAGAAAACTTTCCAAATAATCAATTTGAACTTCTGCGTTCTTAGATACTTTACTTTTTTTTGAATTTTCAAAATAATAGGTGCATGCTATGAATTTATCATTCAGTTTGATATCATTAAAAATGTTTTTAAGAATAAAATTCATATCATTTGGTAAAATAATATCGCCTCTTATTTGATTTACGTAAATATCATCAAAGTTCAAAAGTTTTGGTTTTTCCTTATAAATATCCAAGATGGATTTCTGTAATCCAACGTAAGTATTCATCGCATTCGTAATATCCTTTGGGACTCTGACTTTTTTAATATGATTTTCATATTTCTTAATCCATTTAGATACACCAAAATCTCGTATTTCAAAGTAAGTCGTACAATTTATCACAATATTACCATTTTTATCCTCGTATTCTTTTAATAAAGTTTCGTCCAATATATCACCTTCTGTTGAATTTTTTTTAAATGGTGAATGTTTATCACTAATCCACAAATAAAGTTCTTTTTCAGATATATTATCAATACGTACGATAAATGTACTTATTTTTTTCTTAAATTGTGATATCGTATCAAATTTACTCGCATATAATTTTTTATTTACAGATTCATCATTTACTGCTTTTACTGCTTTGTTTTGATAAATATTTATAAACTCAAATATTTTATCACTTAAAGCATCTGATGATTTAGAGAAGTAATGTAATATTATATTACAATCTTTGTTCTTATTCATCTTTATTGTTATTTAGATATAAAAAAATGAATAGTAAGAGTAATACCGATTATAAAACATCGTTCATAAAATCCTAAGAACTACAAAGAACTACAGAAAACCTAAAAAATATAATAAAATGGATTTTATTCTACCTATGAGATTTGATTCTATTTCCACGATGAGAGACAAATTAGAAAAGATTGCTAGTAAATATGAAGGTGATGTTTCTCATCGTATTGCGTATAACTTTCCGTTAAAAATAGCCAAAGGTTCTATTAAAAAAAACAGTTTATTTAACTTCCCAGTTCTCAAAACTCATGAATATTGTGTTGCTTATGTTTGTGATGATGATTTAAAGCATGAAGTGTTACATGCGATATATTATAAGAACGAGATGTATAGAAAAATGATTCACAAGTTATTCATACAACTATCTGATACAAATCAAGAAAGGGTGAATAAAACTATGAGCGAACTAGGATATGATAAAGCATTTTGGTTGGATGAGTTTCAAGCATATATGTTTTCAGAAGAGAATCCTATAAAATTTTTCAAATTCAAAAAAATTGATAAAACTGAATCTAAATCTATTTTGAATATTACGCATTTCTTGAATGAACAATACAATATAAGTCAAAAATTCAAACATCAAGATCTACATCGTAAATGAAATCATTTATTGGAGGAATTGATTGGACGATGTCGGGAAGTTCAATATCATCAATTTTTTTAAAATCTTTTTTAAATTTATTTATGATGTTTAAAGGAATATTTGGAGATGACGTCATAAGATCACTGTAGCGGAGTTTTATCTTTGAGATAAAATCGTCAAGCTTGTTGTTTTCTAGAGGTGACGCAAGTTCTACATTTATTTCATTTTTAAGTCTCGACCAATTTTGATAACATTGTTCGTGTATTTTACCGAGTTCTCCAAATTTACAATAATCTCTTATACCAGATAGGATCGCACAAATCATATTTATAGAACCAACTATACATTCAAAAATAATTAAATTTCTTTTTGATGAACTAAATAATTCTGTGTTATAAATAAGACCTCCTGAGATGGTATTTAATATGAGAATTGGTATTGATATAGAGAACGATTTTTGAAATAGAAGATTTGATGTTTGAAAGTGGAGCCATTTGTAGATTTTGGCATGGTCTCTCCAAGATTTTAGTAGATTTGTTTTCTCACATAACATGCAATATGAAATAGTGATATGAAAAACATTTAAATGGTAATTTGAATAAATCTTTTATGTGTAAATACATAGAAAATAAGATAGAAGGAAGAGTATTAAATTATTTCAAAAAGGGATTACTTAACACAATTTTTTATGGACCCCCTAAGTCAGGTAAAGATAGTCTTATTATAAGAGTTATTAATACTTTGGGGAAAGATACGAATACATTGGTGAGTTATGATGAATGTGAAATTGAAAGAAAGGGTTATATGAATGATGAAGTTTTACCATTTTATACAACTTCACGATATATCAAATTTAATGGAAGGGATTATATAGGAAAAGTTACAAAACTGGTTGAGTTTATTGAGAACATTTCTGAGACACGGAATGTTTCAAATGATGTGAAAATTATCTACATAAGAAATTTAAATTTATTATTGGATAAGCAGGAAATACTACGTCAAGTCGTCGAGGATACCTTTTCCACTTGTAGATTTATTTTCACAGTGCGAAACATAGACCAAGTAGATTCGGCATTAAATAGTAGATGCATGAGTATATGTATTCCTAGTCCAAGTATCAATTCTTTAAAAAATTTTGTCCATCAGAAGATTCCTAATATCTGTGATAAGGATTGTGAACTCATGATAGAAAGTTCTATGCGAAATATGAATTTATTAAATATAATCATTATGTATTATGAGAGATTTGATAAAATTAGTAATGCGAATAAAGATATAGCACAAAACATAGAATGCGAACTAAATAATTGCGATAATGTTTCGTCTATTAACAATCTTGCTGAACGATATTTTACCTCTGAAGTAAATTTGTTGAATGTTTGTCGTTATCTGAAAATCGATTCTGAAGAGGATATTATCCAAATGATCAAATATGGGACGCATGATACATCGTCTCTTTACAAACTCGTATTACTATTTTATCATTTGAAATCAAAAACTCTCATTCAATAAAAATCAAAATTTAAAATCAAGATATTTAAGCATTATATCCGTTTATAAAAAGTTCTTCAATTTTTTCGGGTTGTATATCAAGAGTAGATCCTACACTGAAATTTGTATAAATATCAAAAACTTTATGTGAACTTGTATTACATATTTCTAAATTTTCAATCCTTTCTATCATTGCTGTGAAAATAATTTTTAAGTGATTGAATATATTAATAGTATCATAATATTCTTTATTTTTCTTGATTCGAAATATATAAGCATTATTTGATTGACATTTTGTTGCGGGACAGTTTGATGAAATGACAGCATCAATGTAAAGTCTGTTCTGGAATGAAAAAGGTTTGAAAATTAATGGTGCAGCAATTGCCATTTGTATACCTTCTATAATGGTCGCATGAGGATAATTTAAATAACTCATTTCTATAAGTTCACTTGAATTCACACAAAAGGTCATAAATATAAGTTCAACGTCATAAAGTTCTTTTAGATCTAAAAAAGTAAGATTTTTATCAAAACCTTTATGTTCGATAAAACTTTCTATTATAAGAGCAATGTTTTTCGTATCATGTAGACCAAGTTTATCAAAAAATTCAAGCCACATACTCGCATTTATAGGACTTAGTTTATGAAAAGCAATCTCTTTAAAAGTATCTTTTATTTCCAAAGGGGAATAACCCAAAATAAGAAATAAGGCGACTATGCTTCCACCCGAGGTACATATCCAACGTTTTATTGAAGAAATTATCAGTGAATTTTCTTTTATAAGTTTGTGTATCTTTCCTAAAAATGCAACTGTTGCAAAATGTCCTCCACTTAAAACAATTTCTGTTGGTATTTCTTCATCTAAACGTTCTTCATCTAAACGTTCTTCATCTAAACTTTCTTTATCTAAACTTTCTTCATCTAAACTTTCTTTATCTAAACTTTCTTTATCTAAACTTTCTTCCGAATTATCTTTATGAATCATTCTTATAATCCTTTTTTTTGTTTATAATGAATAACGCATTTTTATTTAATGAGGAAGTGAAGAAATGTAATTGTTATAAGCGATTTCTGCACGCTGGGCGTCTTCTTTGGCTTGCTGGGCTTTCATCATAAGTTCTTTGATTTGTTCGTCATTTTCATTGTTTTGAAATATAGAAGGGTCTTCTAGTTCTTCAACTTCTGATACTTGACTAGCGGTTTCGTCTTCGGTGGCATAATCGTAGTAATCACCATCTTCTTCATCATCATCGTTAACGTGGAAAAGTTTGTATTCAATGTTGGTTACATCTTCTATTTCAGGGCTGACTTTGACCATTCCACGGACTACCCAGTCAATGTTGTAGCTATTGTTTTTGAAGAAGATTCCATTGATTTCAATAAGAGGTACGATATCGCAGTTTTTGAATTCTGTGATATCCATGTTATTGGCAGCACTATCCATAAATTGAATTTGGATGTTTCCTTTTCTTCCGACATGAACTCTAGGAGTGAATAATAAATCTTCAGAGATGGTTTCGCGTAACATATTTTTAATGATACCTTCAGATGGATAAGGTCTGTTTTTAAAGGGTCCATCCTGTTCCCACATATGTCCGAACCATTGTTTATGTCCTTGGGCGACAAGAGTTTGAATCCATTCGTCAATTTTTTTAGTCCATTGAATAAATTCGAAATGCTTTGGGTCATCTTTATCTAAGTTTAACCTAAGAAAGGCATTGGCACCTCCGGGAATAATATCGAGACTTTCTACACTAAACTGGGGCAAAACTACCTGGAGAACATCATCTTCAACACTTTTATTAACCATCGCAACACGGTAAGATTTTCCGCTTAGATACTCCGCTTCGTTGGATAGACCATAGGTGTTTAAATCAATATTATCAAATTCTACTACATAATCGGTATCATTATTGTTGGCACTCATTGCGTTGTCATATTAGATTAAAAAATAAATTCAATATTAAACGCATTCAAAATGATAGTTCAAGATATAATTCATGAATTATTACATCATACTTTGGATGAAGTAAAAAAAGATAATAATATGAGTAAACTTAGAAGTCATTTAATTGATCCTATAGTGCAATATGCTTTCGCTCAATTATACCCTTATATTATTGTAACATCTATATTGTTTTTTTTCATTTTCATTCTTGCTGTCGCAATTTTAATTTTTATACTTCGCGGTAAATAAGAGAAAATATTTTATTATATTCCCAATAATGTTTATGTTTCCCAGAAGTAATTTGAAATGGGTATGTCATCATGCTCACATTGATAAATCACAAATAATCAACTCATCACTTCTAAAGAAAAGTATGCGTCATATGAAAGATAAGTGGCATCTAACTAATGATATTAAAAAGGGTTATACAGTGAAAAGTTTACGTGATAGAATGGAATATACAATTCTGGGTCTTTATTCTCAAAATTGTAAATACTTACGAACATTTATTGATGTAGACGATGTCGTTCAGATGACTTGTATGCAGGAAGCGTATAAATTAAAACGAAGATATAAGGAAACACTCGGAATGAATATTCAACTTGCAACACAGCCATTAGGAGGTCTTGTAAATAAAATTGAAAATTTAAACTTATTTGAGGAAGCTTGTCAGATCGCAGACGTGGTTGGATGTTTGCCAAGCATCGATGGATTAGAAGCCGAACAACATCTTGATATTGCTTTTTCAACGGCAAAACGATTAAATAAACCTGTAGAAGCACATTTAGATCAATTAAATTTACCAATTGAAAATGAAACAGAGATGTTTTGCGATTTTGTTGAAAAATATAATTTTCAAGGTAAAGCAAGAACTATTCATTCTATAAGTGTATCTTGTAAGACAGAAGATAAACAATATGAGATAGCGGAGAGACTACGAGAATTAGATGTAGGAGTTGTAATTTGTCCTTCTGCTGCTATTTCAATGACTCAACATAGTGAGTATGAGGCTCCTATCCACAACTCGATTGCTCCATTAAAGGTATTATTAGAATCAAATGTAAAAGTTGGTTTAGGAGTAGACAATATTCGGGATTTGTTTATGCCATTATGTGATGGCGATCTCTCATTCGAACTCAAATTATTGGCGGAGGCTACACGTACGTATGATGTTGATATATTGGAGAAAATCGCACAGAATAAAATGGGTTTTGTCTAATTGCTACATTGTTCATTTTTTAAATATTAAATCTCATTTATTTGAGAAAGGTGTAAATTTTAATGATTGGATAAAAGGTAATTTAGAGTTTATAAATAATTGAGAATTAGTATTTTTCTTATCTTTGGGTATATTCTTATCTTTCACCCATATTTTTAAAACAAAATGATTGTTTTTGGGACTTATCGAGATTCCATGAACTATAATCTCCTCGTTTATAAAAACATTCTCGTGAAGAATAGGCAAACTCCATTCCTTTATAGAATTGATGAGGGATTCTTGTATATTTGATGATTCAATTTTCACAGACCAGAATCCACCATTTTTGTTTTCAGGGGCTTTCCAGTCTGGGAAAATGTCATTTTTCATTATAAAAAAAATACCATTATTTAATAAATTATAATCAAATAATTTGAAAACTCCCCAAAATTCTTCGGCGAGTTCTACTTTGTGTATTTTTTTATAACTGGATCTCGTCCAGTTTTTGGTATCATGTTCATGATACCAAAAAGTCCAAGAACTTTTTAAGGTTGTCATTATCTATTAGGTACATTTTACTTAAATGATTTATATCCTTTTTTATATGCGTTTCCAATTTCAATCAGATTTACACTCTTAATTGCTATCAGATTTCGTTTCAATTTTTGAATCAATTTTTGAATCAATTTTGTTTTTTGTTTTGATTTTACCTGGAAAACGAGCGAGATTTCTCAATGCGTAATTTTTGCATGAAAGATAATTTTGTCTATTTCCGAACAATACAAGTTGAAACTTTGCTCTACTTATAAGAACACATGTTCTTTTTGGAGTAAGAAAACTTGTGGGATTTTGTTTCACTAGGGAAACAAATATATAATCTGCTTCATGACCTTGACATTGATCTAATGTCATCACAGTTGTAAAAGATGGTATGAATTCTTTGTATTTTTCAAGATAATTATTGAATAATTCACACTGAGACTTATAGGGACTTATGATGATACAACTTTTGCCATGAGATAAACTTTTTGCTAAATTGAGTATATATTTTACTTCTTTCTCATTAACTTCTTCATCACATCCATCAAGATGAAACCATGCAATAGAGTCTTTATCTGTATTTGAATTTCCGAGAACTAGAGGATTTCCTGTATAAAATGACTTATTAAGAATATTCATGATTGGTTTAGGCATACGATATTGTGTTTTTAGACTATAAAATTCTGTTTTTGACTTTGCTATATCTAAAAAGGATTTATGTTCGTAAAAAGGATTATTTGAATCAACCCAATATGGTGGAAGTTGTTTAGAATCTCCGATGAGAATAAGATTCGCAAACTTGCCTTGTAATTCGTTCATGAATCTTTCTAAATAGAAACCTTGCCAAGGCAGTAAAGTACTTGATTCGTCAATAATTATAGAATAAGACTTTGGAGGAAATTTTTTGAGAAACAAAGAAACACTATTTAGAGAACCAAAGGTTACCAATATATTCTTACACTTTTCAAAATAGTAATTGACAATTTCCTGTTGTTTTTGAATTTTCGTTTGAAATAATTTGTAATATTCATTATGAACGCTTTGAATCTTCGCATACAATTTTTGAGATTTGAACTTTTTATTTCCAGTTCGTAAATGTTGTATATAAAAATCAATATGATCCAAATTATAGAAATTAAAGAATTCCAAAATGTCATGGGAATAAACATTACTTAAAAGTGTTATCAATTTCGAGATATAACCCAAACATTCTTCAAACAGTTTTTGTAGTTTTAAATCAATCAACATCATTTCCGATCTACTACTGACTTTATTTTCAATGAGATAACGAGACGTTGTCAGTCCAATATTGTCAGATCCAAATGCTAGTGTATTTTCATAATCATCTATATCTAATCTTTCGGCAACTGCTTCCACTCCACGATTCTTCTCAGACAGAATAATGATAATATGATTGTTTTCATTATAATTATAAGCATCTTCTGTTTTAAAAGATTCGCAATTCGTATGAATAAATTTGATTAAATTTTTGATAACGGTAGTTTTACCTGTTCCGGGGGGTCCTTCTAAAATAACAAGTTCTTTAAAGTTATCTGGTTGAAAAATCTCCATTTGTCCTTCATTTAAACCAACCATTTCTAAATTTTCTAAATTTTTCAATAGTTTATTATTTTCTTTTTCAGGATCCTTTTGAAAAAGACTGATATTATCTTTAAGTTGAAGTAGAGCTCGTATTGGACTAGAAACAATATCATCAGAATTTATATCATCTAACCACCATTTCGCATTTGCCTCCTTGGTGTAAGAATTCCACTTTTTAATTTGAGTTTGTTTTGTATTTTGAAATTGTTTATGGAATTCTTTCTCCGGTTCTACGATAAATAAACCAGATTTTGTCATTTTTGCCATGAAAACCTTATTCGTGTCATCCCCATAAATTGTAAAGTAAAAGTTTGACAGTTGATGTTGATAAAACTTTCTCAATTCCATAATGTACAAATTCTGAGACCCATACTCGTCATTGACTTCATTATCTATTTTAAGAGAACAAGTATACAATATATTTTTGAAATGTTTCCCGTTTTTATCCTTTCCATTCTTATCCTTTCCATTCTTATCATTTCCATTCTTATCATTTTCGTTTTTTTTATTTTTCTGAAGATTATTATATTTTACGGAGAAAAACATCTTAATATTTGACGGAATATCCTCTAAATGATTCTTTTGGGCTTTGAGTTCTATGATATTCTTGATTTCATCACGAATGGAATTTAGAATATCATCAGAATTATGATATTTTTCATCATATTCTTCTGTAAAAACGATATCGGTATCAGTAAGAGGTTCTCCGGTAACTGGAGATTTACGAAATCTTCTTACAAACTTCATAAATTCTTTTCTTTCATAAGTATGACCGTCCGCTGCTATGACGGGTTCCTTAATTTTTCTTTTAGTTAATGGACATTTAACGTCCATAATAGAACTTATGGTTTTTACTAAGAATTATATTTTTAAATCATTTTTTTATAATTATTCACGAATGAATACTCATACTCTCATGGATCTCATGGATGAGGAATTGACTTTCCCCAGAAATTGCTGGGAGTGCTAAATTGATACGCACTATCTCTTAATATTTCTTCTTGGGTTCTCACACAATCCATGTTTTCACGAGAATAAAATAATGGGGAATCTCTTGGAGTGGGGACGGTTGGGTACGACAATAATCTAAATGGAGCAACTTCTCCCAATTGAATTACCTCAGTATTAACGGTCTTTTTAGATGAATCTAGGAGAGAAAGTTTAATGTAAGGTAATACCAATCGAGTTCCTACATGTGAATAATAACTATTGGGGAAGTCAATATTTATAGTAATCTCACGTTGAGAGCATTGGAATGCACCATAGTTTTTTGTATTTTCAAAGGCAACCAAAGCATCAGGAAAGGGTAATGCGGAACCGGAGTAACTCTGTCTGAAATCAGGAGATTTTGGAGAAATGTAAGAAAGGATGTAATGACTTGGAACATCTTTTAATGATACAGATAAAGATACACTCTTTGTACATGTGCGAATAATTTCAACATCAAAATATTTAAAGGAGTGTTTCATCATAATATTAATTTTTATTTTAATTTTTTTCATAATTCAAAACTGAATTCATCTTATTTATGTATAAATTTATATATAAATGAGAATGGATAAATTATATTTTAATGGAATCTACACTAAATACAAATGCGTTTGATAGGGAGGAAGAGATAGAAAAGTTCGAGCAAATGAATCTAAAAAAATCAATATTACGTGGTATTTTTTCGTATGGATTCGAATTGCCAAGTCCTATTCAAAAAAAGGCAATTCCTTTATTCTTAACAGGAAAAGATTTGATAGCACAAGCTCAATCAGGAACTGGAAAAACAGCCACATTTTCGGTGTCTATTCTCCAAAGTATTGATGAGACATTAGATGCTGTACAAGCGATTATCTTATCACCTACTCGAGAACTTTCGGAACAAATTTATAATGTAATTAGTAGTTTGGGTTCGTACTCTAATATCAAATTCACTTTGCTGTTGGGAGGACAGTCCAGAAGAGAACAAATTATGCAGATAGAACAGAACTCTCATTGTCTTATTTGTACTCCTGGACGAATTGGTGATTTTCTTTACAATGGGTATATAGATACGAGACATGTGAAATGTTTGATTTTGGATGAAGCAGATGAACTACTAACAGAAGCTTTTCAGGGTCAAATTAAGGATGTTGTAAACAAACTTCCGGATACTACGCAAATTGGTATTTTTAGTGCTACTATGACCCAGCAGACATTAGATGTCGCTATGAAATTTATGAGAGAACCTGAGAGAATTCATGTGAAAGCCGAACAACTTACTTTGGAGGGTATTTCTCAATATCATATTTTTACTGAAAATGATCGTTCTAAATATGATGCTATTACAGATTTGTATTCATCAATTATTATTAATCAACTGATTATCTATTGTAATACAAAACAACGTGTCATGTATCTCGCCCATAATTTAATTCGTGATGGATATACATGTTCTTGTATCCATAGTGATATGACTACAAATGAAAGGATGGATACCATGCGAGCATTTCGTAAAGGAGACACACGAGTACTTATTTCTACTGATTTATTGTCTCGTGGTATTGATATTCAGCAAATTTCATTAGTTATCAATTATGATATACCTAAGAATATTGATGTGTATTTACATCGCATTGGAAGAAGTGGACGTTTTGGCAGAAAAGGAGTCGCTTTGAATTTTATATCACGTAATGACTTGGAAACACTCCATCGTATTGAAAACTATTATCAAACTCAAATTCCTGAATTACCTATGAATTTCGAGCATATCTTTGGAAATATTAACCCTACCACATAAAAAACTACAAAATAAACAAAATAAACAAAATAAACAAAATAAACAAAAAACAACAATAAAATTACAAAATTTATTAACTTGAAAACCGATAAACTATTTTTAGCATATCATCTTCAAATTTTTCTTTTGAAGTGTCTAAACCCATTGTCATCAACTCATGAGAATTACCATGTTTTTGTTTAGAAAGTAAAATATAAAAGTCTTGTAAATATTGTTTTACAAAATCTTCGTTTGTTAGATTTTCAGAACACAATCTATTTTTCCAGTCTTCAAATCCTGCTTCTGAATTCATTTTTAATGAATTAACAATAGTAAATAGTATTGTGAAATCTTTATATTCAAAATAACGTTAAACGTCTAAGATGCGTAAAAAATTCGTTATTTAAAAATACATTATTTTATGAATTTAGATTTCAACAATGTATTGATTGGATTTGTTTTTATATTTCTCTTTGGTTATGGTTTGTTTTTGATGAGAAGAATGTATAAGAAAAAAATTATAAGTCTTGAGTCCGAACTACTTGAAATTCAAGGAGTTTTACGTATGAGAGAAAATGATTTCCTAGAAGAATTAAATCAGAGAAATACCGAAAACTCTGAAAATTCAGAAAATTATGATATTGAAAATACAGTATGTCTGGAACAAGACGAACAAGACGAACAAGAAGAACAGAAAGATGTACCCTATATGGAAACCGATGAGGAGGTTGTATTTAAGAATAATGTAGGTGAATATGACATTTCAAAAATATCAAAAATATCTGTGAACTTAGACACTATTTCGGCTCAGACTTCTGAAGAAGTACAAAGTGTCTCAACATCAGAAAATATTTCTCAAGAAGAAACACAAGAAGAAACTCAAGAAGAAACACATGAAGAAACACAAGAAGAAACACAAGAAGAAACACAAGAAGAAACACAAGAGAAATTACAGGAATTATCTAAAACATCAGTAGAATCTACAGCAGAAATGAAAACTTCAAAAAACACAAAAAAGGAATCCAAAAAGTTAAAAAATCTTGAGACATTAACTATTTCTCAATTAAGGAAAATGTTGTCTGACTCTGGCGAAGATGTTCCAAAAAGTTTAAAAAAGAAAGAATTAATAATGAAGTTGTCTATGACATAAAATTATCTGTAATTTGGAAGTTGTTATAAGTTTCGTCATAAATATATCGGATGACACCATATTGATTATTAGACACATAAGTAAGTAAATCGTTATGAAATAGTGTACCTTCTTGAATAAATTTTTGAATATCAAAATCTTCACCTTCGTAAAAGTAATAGTTTTTGGGATTATGTAGAAACTTCTGTATATTCAGTAATATTTCCCGTAAATGAATTTTTTTTCCTAAAATATTTAGATTTTCCTCATCCATGAGACTTTTTTTTAAATATTTATTTAAAATATGTATGGTTATCTATTAAATAATGATTCATTTTTATTCTGAATAGTTTAAAATTTTAAAATTACCTTTAAAACTATAACAATTATTCAACTATGGTTGCAAATAAAATAGACAAGGCTGAAGTAAATAGAATTATTTTAGAGAATGAGTATCTCAAAAAACGCATGAAACTCTTGGAGAAGAATGTAAATGAAGTTGAGAATAAATGGAGTGAAAACATTGATAGTTTTGTAGATCAATGGTATGCTGAAAACAATGAAAAAATAGACATTGGTATATTAGATTTTAAACTCTTTAAAATTGATATATTCCCCGACTATTTGGAAAAATACATTTATAAAAAAATCATTAAAATCATGTTCTCTTTTTTGAAACACTCTCTTAGACCAAAAGAACTTGATTAACAATTAGAACATTCTTGGTCGGCACATGCACGTGTGCTAAAAGGACAGCATCCGTATCTAGTTCCGGAGCATCCTCCAATATAATGCTTAATTGGTTTAATTGGGATAGGTCTATAAGGGAATGGGAAGATTGGGTAAGGCATAATTGAAACATTCTGCATTTTTAAAGATACTATAAATATTGTTAAAACAAGCACAACTATAACAATCAGGAGTAGTTTGTTAACATTCATTTAACAATAACAAATAAATAATTTTATGATTTTATAATTTTATGATTTTATGATTTTATAATTTTATAATTTTATAATTTTATAATTTTATAATTTTATGATTTTATAATTTTATGATTTTATAATTTTAAAAATCTTATCCCATTATAACTTGAGTGAGAAAGAATCCGTATTAGGTTTAGGTTTAGCAGGTCTTCCACGTTTTCTTTTAACAGGTTCTACAGATGCTGCCAAGTCATTTGATATGGGAATAGTAGCAACTGGTTCCTTAGTAACGGGATTAGATTTACCCTCATCACGATATTCCATTATTTGATTTAATATCTTCTGAACGTCTTGATCGTCGGGTCCCGCCATTTGATTATTTAAATCAAATTTTGTTTCTGGTATAGAAGGAGGTATTACAGAACTTTTTGGAGGACTGTTTCTTTGACGAGCATTCATTGTTTCATTAATCATATCTCCCATAACATTGCCAAATCCAGGATTGTTTTGAGTCGCCGAGGAAACTGCGGCATCAGCAAATTGTCTAGCAAGATCGGGATTTTGCTTCAATACATCATCCATAGATGGCATAGCCGATTTAAAGAAACTGTTAGTCATATGGAACATTGCTGCAGAGCCTCCCAACATCATAAGAAGTTTAAGTTCCGGAGCAATCTTCGCACGTGTCTTATATTTCTCGTGAAGTTCTTCAAAAACATCGTCGTAATCAGATAAATTGTCGTGGAGACTTTCAGACCAACCATCTAATTTCACATCAAAAGGGTCAAACTTGCTATTTAAAAATTCTACACCAGAAGTTAAAGCCATCATTGTTTTTCTTTGAAATTTAATACTATTTTCTAAATCTCTTTGTTTCTTAATTCTTTCATATTCTTCTCTCATATCTTCTAATCTTGATGAAGAACTGAAATGGTTTGACAGTGGAATACCTCTTGATTCAAGTCTTTTGAGTTTAAATAACAATTCCTGTTTTTCAATGTTGTTCTCGTTTATCTTCTGTGAAGAATGAATATTATCTGAAAAAAAATTATCAAATGAACTGGTAGTAGATGACTTAGGACTAAACTTATTGCGCTCAACATTCATGGAAAAATTAATCTTTTCTTCACTTTTTGGTTCTGAATGACTATTTAAATTACTGTCAATAACAGGTGTTTCCAATGAGGAAAAATTTGATGGCATCGAATTTTCCGCAACAGATGGTTTCATCACAGGAGAATTTTGAAGAGACTTATTTGGATCTACTAACAAATCTAAATCTTCCACCGAATTATCACCAAAATCAGTATCTTCTGTTAAAACCGTCTTATCTTTTTCAACGGTAACCGCATTTGAAGCAATTTCATCTAAATCAATTTGTGTTGTACTCATCTTCTCTATTGATTAGTATCAATTTAACTTTACTTTGTTTTTTTACGCACTTTAATTACTTTTCCTTTTTTAAATTTAAATAATTATTTTATCCGTTCATACACACTTAAAATATCCAAAGATTTTTTATTATCAGACAAATTTACTAATATCCATTTCAGAAACAGAAATATCAATAAAACTATTGAAACCATTCGGCCGAGTTATAATTAAAGGAAGTTTCCCCTCTACCAATTCACGATTAAAAATTGACTCATAACTTTCATGAGGCTCTACGTTAATAAAAGGAGGAATTCCATCAATGAGTTGCTGAAGACGAATGCCACGAATTCGTGTATATTCATATTTCGTCATGATATACTTAGCCATTCTATAATGTATAATATTTTATCTTTAAGATTTATCTAAAAAAATAGAATCATTTTTATATTTTATACACACACAATCTTAAACTATTCAATTTGTCTTTTTTTGTTTTTCTTTAAATATCTTCAAATTTCTCCTCGATCATCTATTTGGTTTTCTTAAAGACGAGAATGCGTTCACCATTTGACATATAATCAACATAAACACGAATATCAATAACATTTTCATTTTCAATATCTGAAAACACTTCTTGAGTCCACACACGATCACTTTTATTCGTCTTATATACTTTGATTTTATTACGATTTTTCAAATTATCATGAACGCAGTCAATCACTTCATTCTTTTTACGATTGCGAATAAATTCATTCAAATTCTTCATATCATATTTTGACTCTGACTTCATCTTTTCCTTTTTACCACAATTCTTTTTTTTATCTTCTTGGTCATCCTCAACATCCTCAACAACGTCTTCGTCATCATCTTC
>CERI01117631.1_pt1 | contig 16248 bp, 11 predicted proteins | sample 350261 | NCBI WGS metagenome assembly CERI01 (sample SAMEA2620979, study PRJEB7988) | marine metagenome | isolation source: saline water (ENVO:00002010), including
CTACAGGTTCATCACTTTTTTGTCAAAAATGCAAAAATCCTTGCATTTCGTTTGAATTTTTTCTTTTTATTAATATTATAAAATATATTATATAAAATTTTATTCTTGTTTTTTCATTTTTTCTTCACTTCTTTATTCACTCTAATTATATCTTTTTTATCAACTTTCTTTACATTTTTATCAATTTTCTTTACATTTTCTTCTTCTGTACTACTCGTATCATCTACATATATAGATTCTTTTTCTTTCTTTTTATCTGTCCACATTTTCCCAATTTCTTTCATAAAATCCCTATAATCTCCATCTGGATGATTGTGTTTCATGATAGGCATCTGTTCTTTTACAAATAGATTATATTCAGTTGGTTTTCTGGTAATTTTATTTTCTTTTTCAACTTGTATAATCATATTTTTTATATATTTCAGTGAAAAGTGATTTGGTATGAAATCATCTTCTTTAACTTCTTTGATGACATGATCTAGGAATTTGATATTTGCGTTTGTAGTCATTTTTCTAAAGTTACGATTCTTGTAACTGATAAAAATAAAAATATCATTTTTATAAAAAAATAAAAATTATTTATATTTTTTATACTATTTTTAAATCAAACGCAATTCTATTTTTATTCAAATTTGTCCAATACTCTTTTGTCTATTTTAAATGAAGTTGTAGATAATTCAGATATTCTAATATATTTTAAATTTCTTCCTCTACTTAATGCCACATATGCTTGACTCTCACAAAATACATTTGATCCTAAATCAATTTCTATCGCATCTAATGTTGCTCCTTGACTTTTATGAATTGATATCGCATATGCAATTTTAATTGGAAGAAATTCTATCCATTTCGTTTTTTCCTTATTTATATAATCTTTATAATATGTTACCTCATATTTCGTTCCATCTAATAATTCTATTATTACCGACTCTGATAATATCCTTCTTAATATTCCTCTTGTTCCATTTACTATTCCGTTTTCTGTAGCTATATTTCTAGTAACCATAATTTGTGCATTTTCACATAAAGAAATATCATAATCGGTATTTTCTTTAAGATCTTTAAAAAGAGCTTTATATAGTTTAAAAGGTTTATTTAAATTTTTAATATTTTCGAAATTAATACGATCAACATCTTTATTTTTAGGAAATAACTTTGTTGGTTTAATATGTTCAGGAAATTCAGTATTTTTCAATTGTTCTAATCTTTGATAAATCGTCTTATTTATTTTTCCTTTCCTAATTGATGATAATATTTCTTTAAATTCTTCATCATCTTTCTGTCTTATCAAAATATTTAAATATACTTCTTTAAAATTTATATTTTTCCATTCTTCACTTAGAAAACAATAATCGTTTTCTACTGGTTTTAATTGATAGAAATCTCCTACAAATATGACTTGAATATTTCCAAAAGGTTTATCATTTCCTTTAATTTTCTTGAGAATAGTAGATATTCCTTCAAATAAAATATTATCTAACATAGAGATTTCTTCGATTATTAAACATTTTAAATGTAATATATTTTTATAAAGATAATATCTTTCTTTTTTCAAATAATTACTATGTTCATTATAATCTTTAATATATGGTTTTAATCCAAAATAACTATGTATCGTTTGACCTCCTATATTTACGGCTGCTGTTCCTGTCGTAGCAGTTAAAGCATAATTCTTTAATCTTTTAACGATATGAGATAATACATATGATTTACCAGATCCGGGAGGACCAGAAATAAATATATTATGTTTTTGATCGACCAAATCTAAAATAGATTGTTGTTGAGTTGTTAAAGTCATAATAAAAATTATAATATATAATCATTTTTTTTATTATTTTATTACAAATGTCTGAATCAAAAATATCCCGATCAAAAAGCACAAATGATTTACAACTTCTTAAAAAACAATATTTATATAATTTCTTTCTTAAAAAAGATTTGAAAAAAATTAAAGAAAATGGTTTTACATATTATATTATTCCTTCTAATTATTATTTATGGAAAGGTATTAAAGATGATATATGGATAAAGAATGGTGAAAAAATGGATACTTTATCATCAAATTTTTTTGCAGATAAAAATGTAGCATCACATTATGGTACAAAAAAAGGTGGATATGAATTACAATTTAAAATATTTAAAGATATTAAATTATTGGATATAAGTGATGATAATAATATTCAACTTATTTATTCTAAACTTAAATCATTAACTGAAGATCAATTATTACATTATTCTTTTATTAAAAATACCTATATTTCTGAAAAAGAATCTTGGAAAAAAAAAGAAAAACTAAAACAAAAATATCCAGATTTTAATGAATATTTTAAAAAAGAACAATTACTTTCTGTTATTGTTGAAACTATTGGAGAATATATACACGATCCTCTTTTAAAAACATTTAAATCGCCAAAAAAAGCAGTAAGAAAATCAGCAGAATGGTTTGATAATGAATTAGTTGATATAATATGTAATATTTTTAATGAAGGTGATGGTTGGATATATTTTTTACATAATGATGATGATTTTCATGATGAAATATATATATGTAATGCATCTAATTTTATTCGATATATTGATTATCATAAAATTTAATATCTTTATGCTGAACAACTCTCACATTTCTCCGGTTCTATTGTAAATTGTTGCATCTTCGCTTTCGGCTTCGTTCTTAAATAATATAAACCCGTTTTAAGGCCATTTTTCCAAGTATAAAAATGAATATTACTAATACGTGTAATATCAGGTTCTTCAATAAATAAATTCATACTTTGCGATTGACAAATATAAGGACCTCTTTGAATTGCTTGATCAATTATACTACGAGGATGTAATTCAAATGCTGTTTTATATATTGTTTTTATTGAATCTGGAATTTCATCTATATTTTGAATACTTCCACTTTCATGAATAATCTTATTTTTAATATCTTTATTCCATATCCCTAATTCTATTAATTCTTTAATTAAATATTTATTTACTATAAAAAATTCTCCCGCTAATGTTCTTCTATTATATATATTACTCGTAAATGGTTCAAAACATTCATTAAAACCCAATATTTGACTTGTCGATGCTGTAGGCATTAATGATATTAATAAAGAATTCCTAATACCATTCTTTTTTATTTTTTCTTTTAAATCTTTCCAATCCCATAATTCTGATGGTTCAATTTTCCACATATCATATTGTAATATATCTCTTGATATTGGTGATCCTTTATATGTACTATATGTACCATATTTTAATGCCAAATCACAAGACATTGATAAAGCACCATGATAAATAGTTTCAAATATTTGTTTATTTAGTTCTTTTGCTTCATTACTATCAAATGAATATTTCATTATTGCAAATACATCAGCTAATCCTTGAACTCCTATTCCGATCGGTCTATGTCTTTCATTACTTCTTTTTGCTTCTATAATAGGATAAAACCCTCTATCAATTATTTTATTTAAATTTTTTGTTAATATTTGAGCAATTTTATGTAATTTTTTAAAATTAAATTTACCATCTTCTATAAACATTGGTAATCCAATACTCGCCAAATTACATACAGCAGTTTCGTCTTTATCCGAATATTCAATAATTTCACTACAAAGATTAGAAGATTTTATAGTACCAATATTATTTTGATTACTTTTAATATTACAAGCATCTTTATAACATATATAAGGTGTTCCTGTTTCTTTTTGAGAAATACATATTTCTTTCCATAGATCTTGAGCTTTTATTTGTTTTACATATTTATTATCATTTTCTAATTCTACATACCTTTTCTTATATTCTTCTCCATATAATTCACTCAATTCCGGATATGTATCTGGACAAAATAATGACCACATTTCATCTTTCTCTACTCTTTCCATAAATAAATCTGGCATCCATAATGCCGTAAATAATTCTCTACATCTTTCTTCTTCATTCCCATGATTCTTCCTTAATTGAATAAAATTCCAAATATCAGGATGTGATGGTTCTAAATATATGGCAATATTACCATTGCGTTTACCAGAATTATGAACAATACCCATTTCAGTTACATAATTATGGTTATCTTCAATATTTAAATCATAAACCATACCATTAAATTCTTTCATTTCATCAATAGATTTTATTCCTGTCCATAATATATCTTTATACTTAAAATAAGTTAAATTCTCTGTTAATTTTCCTTTATATTCAAACATTTCAAATAATACATTCGTATATGGTATACAAATTACATAATGATTATGATTCGCTTTATAAAAACCATCTACTAATACTTCCAATTTAAAAAATAAATTACGTATCGAATAACCTATTCTTTTATTTTGTGTATTGTAAAACATCGCTTTATAATTATCATTTATACTACATCCATTTGCTTTTAAACATCCTTTTAAAAATGATGCAGTATTTTCCTTATTTAAATCATATATATTTGTAATTGGTTTACTTTCATCTTGATCTGTAATTTTCCATTTAATGATATTAAAATTTTTATTTAAAATTTGTTCATGTTCGATATCATTATCTGATAAATAATTTACTAAAAACATTCTTGAATCATATCCTTTATCTCTATAAAATGATACCTCACATATATCCTTCTCTATTACTCCATTCCCAAATACTATCCCTGAAAACATACAATAATCATCATCATATAAATCATCTACATCTGTATCTGGTATCGGATAACCAATATAATCAAATGTTGTTAATTTCTTTGCATCTATAAATTTTGGTATTATTTTATTCTCATTCTCTAATACTTTCTCTATCTCATTTAATGGTACTGATGGTACATCTTGTAACGCATATACTTGATGTTCCTTTGTTACATATATCGTATCAATTGCATTTTGTGTTCTTATACGTAAAGTTGGTTTTTTTACTGTATTTTTAATTACTTTTAATACCTTTTTATAACTTCCTTCTTTCGTTAAAACTTTATTTCCTTCTTTAATTCTTTCAATCTTAATTGGACCATCTAATGTATATATGTGAGTATCTCCACGAAAACATTGATCTACATACATTGCTGTTTTATTAAATACTCCTAACATTGGTATAATTCCATTTGATTTTCCATGAGTTCCTCTAATATATGCTCCATTTCCACGAATATTATGAATATGTAATCCTAAACCTCCTGAATATTTACTTATATTTGCACATTTTCCTAATGTTTTATATATTCCATCAATACTATCTTCTTCCATTGCTTGTAAAAAACATGATGCCATTTGAGGTCTAGGTGTACCTGAATTAAAAAGTGTTGGTGTAGCATGAATAAAATATTTCTTTGACATTAATTCATATGTTTCTAATATATCTTTAAGATCATTTCCATGTATTCCTATTGCTACTCTCATAAATAAATGTTGCGGTCTCTCTATTACTTGTTTATTTACACTTAACAGATATGAACGTTCTAATGTTTTAAATCCAAAATAATCAATTAAATAATCTCTATCATAATCGATAACATCATTTAATTTTCCTTTATTATTTTCTACAAATTCATATAATTCATCTGAAATTAATTGATTCTTTATTCCTCTTTCTGTATCATAATGATTATATAATTGTTCTACTGTTTCACTAAAAGATGGTGATGTATTCTTCTGATGATTACTTATTATTATACGTGATGCCAATATTCCATAATCTGGATGATCTGTAATATGACATGCACATATTTGTGATGTTAATTCATCTAATTCTGTCGTCTTTACACCATCGTATATCCTTGTACATACTTTTTGTGCTATTTCAATTGGATTAATAAATTTTAAATCCTTTGATTGTAATAGAATACGGGTTTTGACTTTATCAAAAGATACTTCTTCAGTTTCACCATTTCTTTTTTTAACATACATAATATTATAAGTTACTTCTATAAAGTATTCATATTCTTATATAAAAATAATTTATGAAAAAAATAATTTTATTATAATTTAACATCCAGCAGAAGTCCATGGTACTCCACATACTTTCGCATATTCGCATCTAAATTTATTTGATTTTCCTTGAAAATTATTATCAGCATATTCTTCTGCATCTAATTTCTCTAAATATTCAGGAAATACTCTATCACATTTTAATGGTGTTGATTTTGTTACTTTTGTATCTTCACCTACAACTGTACTTACACTTTCTGGTGCTGACATATGTAACATTGCTTTCACAAATGTCTTTTGATCGTCTCCTTCTAAATTTCCAGATGTTAACTGAGTACTATAAATGTCATTTTTTTTCCATCCATCTGTTGTATCTCCGGGTTTATCATCTGTACTAGATACATAAGTTTTATAAACATCCTCATCATAGTTGCATTTGTTTTTTAATAATTTTTTATCAACTTTATCATCATAAAACCCTTTATCTGTACCAGTAAGTGTTGTAGAATCTAATACATTAAAGGCCGGAGTAGTAGCATCATCAACATATTCTAAATTAGCTACCATATTATCTATTTTATCTTTAGTTTGTTTATCACTATTCCAATAATCAGGACATGAATTGATACCTTGAATACTTTTAACTTTGATTTTATCTTTTTCTTCGGGTTTCCAATCAATAACTAAAGATGTCATTACAATAATTACTAATAGAGTACCAATTACAAATGTAATTATAAAAGGTTTTAATTGTTCAACAAATAAATTCTTTCCTGTTTCACTAAAATATGAAAATAATAATATACCTAAAGCGATAACAGCATATACTATACAAATCATAATAGTACCCATAAAAACATTATATTTATTAATGTATAGTTCTTCATCATCAGCCATATTTTATTATGATATTACATAAAAAATGATTGTGTTTTGTTTAAAATAAACATGTCGTGTATTCAAACTGATCCATTATATTTAGGACAATATAATAAATATTGGAATTATATAAAAAATAATGATAATTTAATTGTGAATCAAACAGTTTATGTTTGTTCAGATGAATGTTATTCTGAATTCATAAATAATAATAAACATAAATGTAATTGTTTCATTTGGATTATTCATGCAATGTATAAAGATCTTTATAAATTACAAATTTTATATACAAATACACATGGTCAAATATCTAATATTATATCTCATACTATTCATCGCAAATCATGTCATTTACATATTAATACTACCGAAATATATAATATTATGGAAGAAAAATTTATACAATTCTATAAATATGTATCTAAACCACATAAATATATAAAAAATATGGATGAATTTAATGATTTCATGGATGAATTTATTGATTTTACAGTAGATAGGGAATATACAATAAAATATTTTGAAAAATATAATGATTATCATGAATTTATCGAAAATAATCTAACTTATTCAAATACATATCATATAATTATATTAGATAGTAAAGATGAAGAAAAAAAAGAAATTTATGTTCGATTTTATATCAATAATAAAAAATATACTGAAAAAACTTATGATTATTTAGAATATATTTCGAAAAAGATGATTCGTAAAATATATTATAAAAATCCTGCTTTATGTAATCATTGTAAACAATTATTTTCTACTTTTCAATGTACTCAATGTAAAACTTATTATTGTTCACGTATATGTCAGAAAAATGATTGGAAATATCATAAAAAATATTGTATACAATTTTCTAATTCAAGATGTAATACTAGATATAATTCAAGATGTACTTCCGAATCCACCTAAATTACGATCTGTTTCATTAAAATCTTTATCTGTTTCGATTATATTCATATAATGTTGTTTTCTAAATATTACTTGACAACATTTAAATGGTAATTTAATATCATCTACCGAATCATCTATTTTTATTAATGCTACATATATATTATTTGTATATCCTCGATCTATTATTCCTACTGAATTTGCTAACATATATCCCGATTTACTTAATGATGATCTAGGATATATTTCGGCATAAAATCCTTCTTTAACTTGTAATTTAATACCAGTATCATATAATTTTGTTCTTTGATTTAAAATTTTATGTTCTTTTATAATAGTTAAATCATATCCTACATCGGATTCTCTTACTTTTGACGGAATAATAGCATTTTTATTAGTTTTAAATACTTTACATAAAGGTAATTCTTTATAACCTAGAAGTTTAACATATTCATTATAATTATATTCAGACATGATAAGATTTTTATCATAATAAATTTTACCAAGAAAATCTATTATGTTTACCGAATCATATATTAATTTATCATTTGATAATAAACACGGAATCTTTATTATATTTTTAATTAATTCTATATATTTACCTTCGATTATACATTCGGTTTTTGTTTCATCATCATATGATATATATCCATTAGCATCATAATATCCTCTTACAAAATCCATTGGATATTTAATGTTTTCTTCATTATCTTCGATATCATCTAAAATAGTCTTAATTTTTTTAATTAATTCAATAGAATCAATTTCGAAGGAATTTTTAGTATCCAATAATTCTTCTAATTGATATCTTAATTTTTGATCAAATATTTTTAATGTTATTTTAGAATCATTTAAATTAGGATGTGATGATATAAAACCTAATAAATAAGATTTATCTTGTGTTATATCTTCAAAAAATTTTTCGTCCATTTTAATACTTTATTATTTTTTCATTTTTATATCATTTTTATATATATTAAATTCTTAGGTATTACTACATTCAATATTACTCCTAATAATAACAATTTCTCTCTATATTCTGATTTTAAACTATATATTCCATCTAATTTAAATCTACCATTTTCAATTATTAATATCCAAATAAATAAAAAAGAATTACAATACATGTGAATATTATAATCTGGTTTTAAATCTTGAAATAAACAATATATTGGTGGTATTACATGAAAAAATATATTTTGTAAATGAAATAATGTTTTTGATATATGCATTTTTCTAGGCATTTCATCTAATAATTCTGGTTGTAATATAAAAAAAGAATGAAATAATATAAAAATAAATATGAAATTACATGTTATAAAAAACAATATTTCTTCATTTTTATATATTATATATTTTAACAATATGTAAAAATTCCACATAGTATATTGTTTCAATATATCATTCCTGATTACTAATTGAGATATTTTATCTAATATTGGCATTACAATAGATACCTCTAATATTATTAAATCGACTGGTGTTAAATAATTCATCTCGGCTTATCTGCTACTGTTGATGTTATCTTTATACCACAATATTTTACTGGATTTGTTTCATAATCCTCATATCTATATATTCCTATATTTATCGCTTCTTCTAATAACCATTTAAAATTATCCCAAAATTCATCTGTATGACCTACACTTTTCGTTATTATATGACCCAATTCATGTATCACCACAAATAATATTGTGTTTAAATCTACTAATTTATTCTTTCCATCTCTTGAATATAAACATAATACTATTTTTTCTCCTTTATTTATTGAATAACTTGTTAATTTTGAATTACCATCACCTTCTGTTATATTTTCAGGATGAAATCGAGTTGATAATGTAATTGTTCTTTCATCTTCTGGATACATTTTTTCTAAATGTTTTATTAATAATTTTACATTTGATACTATTTTTGCTAATAAATCAACTGTTTTTTTATTATTTTCTCTATCTCTTACTCTATATTTTTGTCCATCAATATCACTTTGAATATACAAATGATTTCGATCTTCATAATATATCCATATGAAATATAATAAAGTATAAGTTACGACAACAATAATAAATTTTTCAAAATCAAGCATATTTTTTATTTTTATCATATATAAAAAATGATATAATATTTAAAAAATATTAATTATTAATGGAACGCTTAGATTATCCACCCTCTTTACCACCCGATTATGATCTTGATATACAAATCGTTGATTGGTTTATTCCCGAACAAGCACAAAAAGAACGTTTTATAAATCATGAAATACAACCTACTTATGATATACATATTTATGGTATTACTCGAGATGGTTATACAATTCAATTAATTGTTAAAGGATTTCAACCATATTTCTATGTTAAATGTCCTGAAAATTTTAATAAAACTAAATTAAATCAATTAAATGAAAATTTATTATCAGGACAATTTGAATATAATTATATTAAAACCGATTGGAATACTAAAGAAAAAAGTATTCAAAAAAGATTTGCAATACCAAAAAGATTACGTCACCATTTTAATGAAATTAAATTTGTTAAAAAATATGATTTCTGGGGTTTTCAAGATAATATGAAAACATCTTTTCTTAAAATTTCTATTCAATCTCTTCAACTTATGCGAATGATGAAAGATATATTCTCCTCTATGAAAGGTTTCACTTTATATGAAGCAAATATTGATCCTTTTCTTCGATTTATACATTCTAAAGAAATATCTCCTTGTGGTTGGATTTCTGTAAATTCTGATAATCTTCAATCTTTTGATGATGGAGTTTCTCAATATAAATATGAAATACAATATAATGATGTTATCTCTATTCAAAAAAATATTATTGGTCAAATACTCGTTGCTAGTTTTGATATTGAATGTACTAGTTCTCATGGTGATTTTCCATTAGCAAAGAAAGATTATAAAAAATTAGTACAAGATTTAAATAAATTTTATAAACCATTTAAGGAAAGTTGTGATGAAAATGGTTATAATATTACTACTTATTTAACTAAATTCCTCAATAATGCTTTCAAAAAAAATGTTACTTGGGGTGAATATACTATTAATCGTTTATATCCTAAAAAACAACCTTCTAATATTGATTCTATTATTCCAAATCTTATTTATATATTAGATAGGGAAGATAATGATGAAGCATTATTAAAATATTTAAATAAAAATTTACCAGAGTTAGAAGGTGATCCTATTATACAAATAGGTACAACATTCCATTTATTTGGTAGTGATGAGATAATATATAAAAATATTATTACATTACATTCTTGTGATCTTATCGATAATGTAGATGTTATTGAATGTGAGACAGAAGGAGAAGTATTAATGACATGGAAATCACTGATAAAGGAAAAAAATCCGGATATTTTAACTGGATATAATATTCTTGGTTTTGATTTTAAATATATTTATGAAAGATCTAAAGAACTTCAGGTTCATGAAAATTTTCAAGATGGACTTGGTAGATCTAATGAAAGATTTGTACCATTTATAACGAGAACAATGTTTTCAAGTGCAATGGGGGAAGTTATAACATCGTATTATGATATGGAAGGAATATTAATTATAGATTTATTTACATATGTTCGACGTAATATGAGTTTCGAAAGTTATAAACTTGATTTCGTTGCCGAAACTATCCTTAAAGAAAATAAACTTGATCTTAAACCTTCCGAAATTTTTAAAAGATATCTTGGTGATAGTAATGATAGGAAAATTATTGCAGAATATTGTATTCAGGATTGTATTCTAGTTAATAGACTTCTTCATAAAATGAAAATTATTGAAAATAATTTCGGTATGGCTAATGTTTGTTTCGTTCCTGCTAATTACATCTTTCATCGTGGTCAAACTATTAAATCTCTTAGTCTCGTAGCTTATGAATGTCAAAAAAGAAACCAATGTATACCCACTCTTAATAAAGCTGATTCCGATTTCGATGAAAAATATGAAGGTGCGGTTGTATTAGAACCAGAAAGTGGTATTTATATGGAAGATCCAATAGTAGTATTTGATTATTCATCATTATATCCGAGTTCAATGATAGCAGAAAACTTATCACATGATAGTTGTATTTTACCAGAAGATTTTCATAAATTTATTAAAGATGATACATTAATAAGTGATAATCCTAATCTTTCTCTTAATATTATAGATGATGGTACAAAGAAATGTTATTTTGTGAAAGATTCAACAAAGAAATCAACGATACCGGATATTTTACAAAAATTAATTAAACAAAGAAAATCGACTCGTAATAAAATTGAATATAAAACGGTTACACTTAAAAATGGTTCAACTCATTCTGGTTTGATTAAAAATAATCAAATTATCTCTGAATTTAATAATAATAGCTTTAATCCTGATGATGTCCTTTCTATAGAAGATACTTATAATGATTTCGAAAAAGCTGTGTTCGATGCTTTACAATTAGCTTACAAAATTACCGCTAATTCTCTATATGGAGCTACAGGAGCAAGTGTATCACCAATATATATGAGAGATATTGCATCATGTACTACTGCTACCGGTAGAAATATGATATATCTCGCTAAAAATTTTGTAGAAGAAAAATATAATAGTAAAACGGTTTACGGAGATAGTGTAATGCCGTATACTCCTTTAACAGTAAAAAAAGAAAATTACATATATATAACGACGTTTGAAAAATTAGAAGGAAATTGGATTAAATATAAAGAATTTACAAAAGAAAATGCAGAACAATTGTTTGATCCAGGATTTAAAATTTGGACTAGTAATGGATGGAGTAAAGTAAATCGAGTTATCCGACATAAAACAACAAAAACTATTTATCGTATTGTAACAGATAAAGGTTTAGTTGATGTAACAGAAGATCATAGTTTATTAGATAAAAATTTAAATGAAATTAAACCATCAAAATCTTATATTGGTTTAGAATTATATCATTCCAAACCTATTCTTCAAAATATTTATCTTAATAGTAAAAATGAAAATACACATGAATATTATCAAAATCTTTATATTAAATCATATAATCAAATTAATTATATAGATGGTAATATTTCATTATTAAATAATTCTTCTTCAAACTCAAATATAAAACATATTGAAATTTTACATCAAAATTATACTGGTTTTGTATATGATATTGAAACAGAAGAAGGTAATTTTCATGCTGGTATTGGAGAATTAATATTAAAAAATACAGATTCCATATTTTGTAAATTTGATCTTTATGATGAGAATAACAAAAGAGTAAGAGGAAAAGAAGCTATACCATATGCAATTAAATTAGGTCAAAAAATAGAGAAACATATTTACGATGAAGTATTATATAAATTATCACCACAAAAATTAGCATATGAAAAAGTATTATATCCACTTATATTAGTATCAAAAAAACGTTATACGGGAATGTTATATGAAGATGATCCAAATAAATGTTTTCAAAAAACTATGGGTTTACAAATTAAACGTCGCGATTCTGCTAAAATTGTTAAAGATGTTTATGGTGGTATTCTTGATATCATTTTAAAACAACATGATCTAAAAGCTTCTTATCTTTTCCTTCAAAAATGGTTAGAAAAATTAGTCAATGGTAATGTTAATATTGATAGACTTATACTTTCTAAAACTCTTCGTTCTCATTATAAAGATGAAACTAAAATTGCACATAAAGTTCTTGCAGAAAGAATAAAAGAAAGAGATCCGGGGAATGCACCACAAACGAATGATAGATTACCATATGTGTATATAAAGAATGATGAAGCGATATTACAAGGAGAGAGAATAGAGACGATAGATTATATAAGAGAAAAGAATATACCAATTGATTATTTACATTATATTACAAATCAGATTATGAAACCTATATTACAATTATATGAATTATCGATTGAAACTATTCCTGGTTATGATAAATCTGATACATATTGGCGAGATCTTGATATTGAACTTAAAACATCTAAAGAACTATATCAAGATGATACAAAAAGACATAAAAGAATTAAAGATCTTCGTGAAAGAACTGTTAAAGAATTACTATTTGATCCTTATATAGAAAAACTAGGTGGTATAAAAAAACGTATATCAACAATATCGAAAATAGAAGCTGATGTTACACCAATTGATACAAATTTAGAAATTGTTGAATTAAATTTACAAATAACAGTATCAAAAGCTAAAAATAATACTACAGTAAAATGTGATAAAAATACAAAAATATATGAAGAAACGATGAATAAAGATAAAAAAGATAAAGTTATTACATCAATGATATTAGATATTATACCAAAATATAAAGATAAATATTTGAAGTTTAAAATTAAAGGTCATGCTCCATATATTGATACATTTCGTAAATTCAAAGTAACAATTACAAGTAATACCGAAAATAAAGAGGAATATTTAAAAGGAATTGTTTCTGGTTTACATTTAAAAGAACTTATACCTTATATATCAAAAATTTCTGTAATCAAAGTATAAAAAGTATTTCTTAATTATGGGTGGTGGTGGTAGTAAAGAAAATGTTATTCAAACTCTTCCTAATAATTTAACTACTGATTTATTACAACATATTAAATGTATTTATATGACTTTTGATGAATATGAAAATAATATACATATTCCTAATGATTTTTTATATTATGAAACTGAATTTGATATTTCAAATACGAATAATAATTATTTAAATAAAATTGGTAATGAAAAAGATAAATATAATTTATTAGGAACTATTTTTCCTAATTATTCATATGATAATATTAAAAACTCTTCTTCTCAAAATTCGAATCAACCTTTTAATCCTTTTGGTAATTCAATTTTTGGTAATATGCAAAAAATGTTAAATCCTGATGTTACAGATCAAGTTACTAATATTATTATTTCTCTTGCAAAAAAATATGGAAAATTAGTATTACCTGTATATATTATGTATGCTAAAAAAATGGAATATGATGGTTTATTTATTGATAAATGGATAAAGGAAAAGGAAAATGAATGGTTAAAGAAATCAGATAGTTCTGAAAAAGATAGAAAAGATTTTGCTTATCTTAAAAATGAATTTAAAAATAGTATGTTAGCAAAATATACTTGGAAAGGTAAATTTTATCTTACTATGTATTTTCCTAATATGAGTAAAGATGGTAAAATTCTTACAAATCTTCTATCTTATAAAAATAATAATATATGGTTACAAAATTTAGTGAATGATAAAGATTTATTTAATATTTATTCAATAGATAATTTTGATTTTTCAAAAATTGAAAGTATTGTTATGAATTCTTTTTCTATGTTTAACGATAACAAGAAAAAAGAAATTTTGAAAAAAATTAAGAAAAATATTGAAGAAAAAAATTCAAAACAATATTTATTTCATGGTGATCAACAAAATACATGTTTCTCACATGGTTGTATAACAGATACAGGTGAAAATTTAGATGCATTAATTCCTAAATATTCTAAACATAGTGTTATAATGGATACTAATATTAACGGTAAAAGTCCATATATACCAAAGAAATGTTTAAGACCTTTTAATTTTACGAATCAATCAAATAAGGATAATAATCTAGGATTTGGTGATACTGAAGATTTTTATTATGATTTAACAAATCAATTATTTTGGGGTAAAGATGGAAAAAACAAAAAAGATAGTTGTTATACTAAATGGAAAGAGAATCAAAGTAAATTTGGTACAGATGATTATGATTATAGTATTCAAGAAAATTTAATGGATGAATTAGATCGGTGTGCTATTAAATATATATTTGATACACAAAATGATTCTTCTTATTTCTCTCAATGGAATGATAAAATTCTTAAAGAATTGGCTAAAAGAGATACTACTATTCCTGGTATACAAGAACTTGTATTTCCTTTATTTCAACTTAAATATTCTTCTTTACATAAATATTTTATTTCTATGCCTTGGGGTGATCAATTAATATCTCTTGATTTTGGTATATGTAGTAACGAAATATCTAAAAATCCAATTGTATCTGCAAATAGACAATATTGGTTAGGGATAGATGATAAAGGAAGATTAGGTATGTATCATAATGGAAGAGTATTTTTTTGGTTAAGTAATAAAACTTTTAATGAAAAAGGATATTATCTTTCTTTTGAAAATGGTCAATTTATTATTAATTCTTCTGATAAAAAACCACTTAAATATATTAAACTAGTTGATGGTGAATTTAAAGAACCATTATCTTTTTTAATAGAAGATAATGGTTATATTCGTTTATATGAAAATGGATTTAAAGGAGTATTGAGTGAAGAGTTTAATATGAAATATTCAGCATCATTTAATTATTATAAAAAGAATATGAATAATAGGAATTATATAACATATGATGAATATATGAAAAATAAAAAATTAAAAGAACAAAATGAAAATAATAAAAAAACCAATGTATATTTTTATAAAGAAGATTATGCAAATATGATGAATCGTTTACTTATTTTAGAGAATAAATATGTAAATCAATAATTTTTATTATAATTGTTTCATAGTAAATCTTGATTTTTTTTTCAGGGATATTTCGGGATTTTAAAAATCCCATTTTGTTAAAAGTTTGGAGTTTACATTATAGAAGTG
>CERI01049223.1_pt1 | contig 16220 bp, 19 predicted proteins | sample 350261 | NCBI WGS metagenome assembly CERI01 (sample SAMEA2620979, study PRJEB7988) | marine metagenome | isolation source: saline water (ENVO:00002010), including
CAAGATCAAGATGAACAAGATCAAGATCAAGAACAAGAACAAGATAAAACCTCGTCAGAAACATCTGAAGAAGATGATAATAAGGATTATGATGAAAGAAAACAAGAAAAAATAGAAAAATTAAAAGAAAAAATAGAAAAATTAACAGATGAAATTAATTTAATTAAAAAAGATTATTTAAGTGAATCTAAAACTTCATTACCATAAATTAATTTACCGGTAGGTTTATAAGAATTTATTGGTTTTTGATCATTATTTTTTAAAATAGAAGTAATTTTACTTTTTACTAAAGCAGTTGAGTTTAATGGTTTATTATCATTAAATATTGAGGAATCAGAATCATCTTCTTTATTTTTTTTAACAACATTTCCATATCCATCAACTAATACTCCAGTTTTTTTCTTAATTTCATCTCTTACATAAGCAGGTACCCAATGATGCCATGAAATTAATAATAGATTAGGGTGAGTATATCTTACATTAAATCCATTATTTTGTAGTTTATCAATAACATATGATATACATGTAGCTATATCATATTTAGGCACTCCAATCATTACTTCAGGAATAATAAACCAACAATAATGAGTATTTATTTGTTGTCTGGATGTTAATTTAATTTTATTATGAATTCTATTAAGAATAGCATTGTAATTTTTAGTAGTTGCTAAATCATGTATTTTTTTCTTTTCAAATAATTCATCTAAATTTAATTTATCAACATAATTTTCAGGATCATCAGTAGTAAATATTGTATTCATTAAAAATGAATTAGAAAAAAGTTATTTAAAATTACAATATTAATTTTAAATAATGACAATAAAACATATAGTTTTAAGTGGTGGCGGTGCCTCAGGATTTACAAATTATGGTATACTTAAACAGCTATCAAAAAAAAAATATCTAGATGTAAATACTATTGAAAGTATTCATGCAATATCTGCAGGATGTATTATAAGTGTTTTATTTTTATTATCTAATGACTGGGAAGAATTAGATAATTATATGATTAAGAGGCCTTGGGATAAACTATTTGGAATTGAGCCCGTGAAATTATTAAATATTTGGCAAAAAAAAGGAATCCATGATGCTACTTTATTTTATGAAATTTATAAGCCTTTTTTTAAATTAAAAGATTTAAAGGCAGAGACAACTCTTTTAGAATTATATGAATTAACTGGTGTTGAAATTATAATGTATGCTACAAATATTAATAATGATAAATTGGAAAAATTAGTACTTTCATATAAAACTTATCCTAATTTAGAAGTTTATAAAGCGGTTGCAATGTCATCTGCCTTTCCAATTCTATTTGAACCTATATTTTATGATGGCAAATGTATTGTTGATGGTGGATTATTAAACAATTTTCCGATGAATGAATGTTTGCAATTAAATAATAACCAAAAAGAAATATTAGGTATTAATTTAATTTCAGGAGATGTCAATTTTGAAAAGTTAGATGAAGAAACTACTTTACCATTATATTTTTATCAATTAATTTCAAATATGCATTTATTAATATGTAATAGTAATTATAAACCAACTATTGATAATATTATAGAACATAAAATTAAAAATAATGGAATATCACGTTGGATAGAATGTGGTAATAATGAAGAAGTTAGAAAAGAATATATTGATTTAGGTGTAGAATTAGCTGATAAATATTTAAACTCTAAAGATTTTATATCTAAGGATTTGTAAAAATTTCATTTAAAAATTTATTTAATACTGCTCTATCAGGCTTAGCATCATACTCATAAATTTTATCATTATAAACTAATTTAATTGTAGGATATCCTGTAATTTTAAATAGATCAGCCGTTTCTGTGTCTTCATCACAATTAATCTCTTTATAATCTATTTTTATTCCATTTAAGGAACCAGCAGTTTCTTCTTGAAATGCGTTCCATTCAACCATTGCTTTTTTGGAGAGAGGGCACCAATTAGTATAAAAAAAATATAATGTTGATGTTTTTTCATTATCTTGTTGTTTAGGTAAAAATTCTCTATTATCTACATATTTTCTCTCTAAATAGGGTTTAATATATTTAAAATAAAACACTACTGATATAATAACAAAAATAAGTAGACAAGAAGCAATTGTTAACTTTTTTTCAAACATTATTTTTTTTATTTTTTCCAAGAAGTTTCTAATAGTCTGAGCTACCATATAAAATATATTAGTATTTTAAGTATAACTATATAAACGAATATTATTGTATAAATATAATATAAATTAAATGATTATTCGTTTATATAGTGGCAAATTATTAGAAATTAGAAAAAGTGATTTTAACACTGATAAAGAATATTATAAATTTATCTTCAATTTATTTTAGTAAATATGATTATATAAAATTTTTTCTAAATTATATATAATGAACAAAGATACAAAGAAGAAGAGAACCAAAAAAGTTTTTACAAAAAAAAATTACATGAGTGGTGATGGGATGTTAACCACAGTTTGGGGTCCAAGTATGTGGCATTATTTACATACAATGAGTTTTAATTATCCAGTAAAACCATCGCCAGATGATAAAAAATATTATAAACAATTTATTTTGAACTTACAATATACGTTGCCTTGCAAATATTGTCGGATAAATTTAAAAAATAATTTAAAACATAATCTATTAAAAGAATGTCATTTAAAAGATCGTGATAGTTTCTCTCGGTATGTTTATAAACTTCATGAAATTGTAAATAAAATGTTAAATAAGAAATCAAATTTAAGTTATTGTGAGGTAAGAGAGAGATATGAAAATTTCAGATCTAGATGTACTGATGATAAAGAACTAATTAAACAAGAAACAAAATTATTTAAATTTAATAAAACTAAAAAGGAAAAAGGATGTACTGAACCTTTATATGGTAAAAAAGCAAAATGTGTCATAAATATAGTCCCTCAAGAAGAAAATGTTAAAACTATTAATATTGATAGTAAATGTATTAAAACGCGTGAATAAAAATAAATTAAAAACAATATTTATTTTTTAATTTATTTTAATTTTTTAGATTTTTTATGATTAGATTTTTTATGATTAGTTTTTTTATGATTAGTTTTTTTGTGTTTTTTGTGAATAGTTTTTTTATGATTAGTTTTTTTATGTTTTTTAGATTTGCCACCCTTTGTTTTTGTTATTCCTAGCTGAGTTCTAAGTGTTGCAATTTTATTATCCAATTTAAGGCTATTAACTCTATTATGAATTGCTTGATCATGATTCATTATTTTCATGATAAGGGGTTTAATTTGATTTATCAATTCTTCTTCTCTCCTAATTTGATTTGTTTCATCATTAAACAATTTTCCAATTTGTTTAATAATTTCTTCTTTTTTGTTTTCCGAAAGCTGTGATCCGGTATACATAGCATATAATTCGTCTTTTTCGCTAATAATTTTCCTCTTTTTTTCATTTTCTTCTTTTATTTTATTTTCTAGTAATTCAATTTTATTTTGCAATTGTTTCAATTGTTCTTTATTTAATAAACCAATTTGAGACATCTATATATTATTATAATAAAAAAATTATGTAAACTGGCTAAAATCATTTAATAAAGGTCTAGGTATTAATCCAGGACTCTGATAGTCAGGAACTTTTTTACATTTAAATGATGGTTCAGGACATCTCTCACATGGAGGACAGGGTGGAGCAGGTTCCGGGGCAGGACATTTTGGGCATTTGGCGGCTTTTGTCGGACAAGCTAAAACTGGTGGACAAGCTGGACAAACAGGTGGAACAATTTCAGATTTTAAAATATAAAGATTATCGTCACCATACGGGATTTGTGATTTTCTTATTCCAGATGAATCAGAATATGATGAAAATCTTTCGCGTTTACTTCTTTTACCATGTTTTTTATGTTTATGACTACCATATTCGCTATCGCTATCACTATCGCTATCACTATCGCTATCAGATGAATCATCTGATTTCTGATGTTTACCATGATGTTTATTATGATGTTTATCATGTTTTTCATGATTTTCAGGTTTCCCATGTAATTTTACATATTCTTCATAAGTAACGCATTTCTTTTTAATATGGCACCATAATTTTTTCTTACCATCGGGACCAGTTTCATTGCAAAAATTTTCGCATTTATTGTCTTCCCATCTAAAACCTATTTTTTCACAATGATTTTTATTCATATCACCTAATTTAATACATTTATTAACATAGTTATTCCATATAGAACCAGTATCACACTGATCATCATGATGATTATGATGACCAGGTTTATGATGAGGGCCACTATGATGACCAGGTTTATGATGAGGGCCACTATGATGACCAGGTTTATGATGAGGACCATGATGACCACCATGATGACCGGGATTAGACCCAGGTGTAATTACACCAGGCAATAAGTTATTGCTAGGTGGTTTATTGTTTTTAGATGGAGGTAATGGTGAACTAACTTTCTTAGGATCAATGCTATTAGTTCCTTGGTTAGAAGATAAATTTTCAGATTTACCTTTAACATCTAGTCCTTCCAAAATAGATTTAGTTCCTAAACAACAATATATTAATAATATAAATAAAATACCAGCTACAATTAATTTAGTATTAAAATTCATTATATATAACATATGAGAAATTTTAAAAATAAAAAATTGATATTTAACATATTTTTTTTATTAAATATTATTTAATGGCTTTAAACCATTATTATACAAAAGACCATAATATAGTAGAAATTGGAGTAGATGAGGTTGGCAGAGGACCAATGTTAGGTAGAGTATATTCTGCAGCTGTTATTTTGCCAAAAGATGATAGTTTTAATCATTATTTGATGAAAGATAGTAAAAAATTTACTTCTACAAAAAAGTTAAAAGAAACTGCTGAATATATTAAAAATAATTGTATCTCTTATTCTATTTCATATGAAGATGAAAAAAGTATTGATAAAAATAATATTAAGAAAGCAACTCATATGGCGATGCATGAGGCCATAAAAAAATTAATTGATAATAATTACAATTATTTGCTTTTAGTTGATGGAAATGACTTTAAACCATTAACTTATTTTTGTGAAAAAACAAATACCATTAAAGAATATGAGTCAGTAAATATTATAGGAGGTGATAATAAATATACTGCTATTGCTGCGGCGTCAATTCTAGCTAAAGTAGAGAGAGATAATTATATTGAAGAACTTTGCAAAAGATATCCTAAATTAGTAGAATTATATGATCTTTTAAAAAATAAAGGATATGGAACAAAAAAACATATGGATGGAATTAGAGAGAACGGTATTACAGAATGGCATAGAAAATCATTTGGTATTTGTAAAACAAGTAAAGTAATAAATATTTAAAAAACATAATTATCATTTAAAAAATTAGTATTATTATTTTTTAAATGGCTTTAAGTAATTTAAATAAAGAAGTTGCAACCAATTTATTTAAAATGTTGGCAATAGATGATAAAGATGATAAAAATCAAATTGATACGGTAAGAAGACATAATTCTAGTTTTGGTCAACTAAAATTAATAGCTGAACAAATGTTAATTTTAAAAGAAAAAGCAGACCAAATTATTAGTAATAGTTGTTTAAATGATAATTTGCAAAAAATAAATATGACTATAAAAAAAGTTCCAGGTACAATTTATTATCACTATTTAGTAAATAAGAAAGAAATTCTTTCTATAATAGCACCCGAAGAATGGTCAACATGGGAAGAATATTATGGAAAATATTTTTATGATTATGATTGCATTTTTTATCCACAATAAATTTATCCACAATAAATTTATAATTAACTGTAAATTTATTTAAAAAATAGTTAAAGAATATTTTCATTATTAAATTAATGAAAATATTAATTTTTGATACCGAAACTTCCGGACTACCAGAAGAGAGAAATGCTAGTATTGTTTCAACCGATAAATGGCCATATGTTTTACAGTTATCATATATTTTATATGATACATCTCATAATCAGTTAATAGAGTATAGTGATAAATTAGTTAAAATACCATATTTTGTTTATATTAGTCCTGAAAGTGAAAAGATTCATAAGATTACAAGAGAGAAATGTTATAAAGAAGGAGTAGAAATTGAAAAAATATTAAAAAATTTTAACGAAGTTCTTACAAAAACAGATCTAATTATTGGTCATAATATTGAATTTGATAAAAAAGTATTAATGGTAGAATTTATAAGAAATAAAATAACTCATAATTTTTTTATAAATAATAGACAAGTTCCATTTTTTTGTACCATGCAAAAAGGTAAAGCTTTGTGTAATTTAACATTTAAAACATATGATGGTAGAATTATACCAAAATCTCCAAAATTAATTGAATTGTATAGGCATTTTTTTAATGATGAACCTAATGGTCTTCATAATTCTTTAATTGATACAATTGTTTGTTTTAGATGTTATTACAAAATGCAATTTGACCTTGATATTTTTGAATGTTGTATAGCTGTAAAAGATTTATTTAATAAAAATCAATAAAACATATATTCATAATTAAAATTAAAATTATAAATATATTATAATTATCATAAGAAAATTATTAGCCAGAGCACATAGTGCACCCTTCCTCTTCTTCACTAACTATTAAATTTACCTTTTTTTCTGGTTCAATGGTAAATTGTTGAGGTTGATGTCTTGGTTTTCTGCGTAAATAGTAAATACCTGTTTTTAATCCCTGTTTCCAACTATAAAAATGCATATTTGTAAGAGTTTTTGCATTTGGCTCCTCAACCCATAAATTTAGACTTTGTGATTGACAAATATAAGCTCCTCTATCCTTTGATAAATTAATTAAATGCTTAATAGGTATTTCCCAAACAATTTTATATTTATCTTTAATTCTTTGAGGAATAATATCAATATATTGAATACTTCCTTTATTTTGAATAATATTATTTTTAATAGTTTCATTCCACATATCTAAATGTAGAAGATCCTCAATAAGATATTTATTGGCTACAACAAATTCTCCTGCTAGTGTTCTACGAGAATATATATTACTAGTAATTGGTTCAAAACATTCATTATTTCCTAAAATTTGGCTAGTACTAGCTGTGGGCATAGGAGCTACTAATAGACTATTTCTTATTCCATATTTGCATATATTGGTTTTAAGTTTATTCCAATCATATTTTAAATCAGAATCTTTATTAGGATCAACTTTCCAAAAATCATATTGTAATAATCCTTTGGATGCTGGTGAACCATCAAATGATTGATATGCTCCAGCAGTGCTTTTATGTCCAGACTTATCATGTGTAAAATATTCTATTTCTTTTCTAATAGGTTTAATATGTTTTAAAGCTTGTTTTATTCTTTCATCAGTATTTTGTGCTTCTACACTACTAGCTTCTGTATTATTAAAAATTACATATTCAGTACAAATATCACTTTCATCAGCAAAATCCCAATTAGTTTTGTATTCATCTCTTAAATATTTAATATCAGCAATTCTATCCTGCGATAATTCTAATGATTTTTCCAAGGCAGCATGATAAATTGTTTTAAAAATATTAATATTTATAACTTTCGCCTCTTCGCTATCAAATGGAGTATCCATTAAAATAAAAACATCTGCTAAGCCCTGAACTCCAATTCCAATCGGTCTATGATTTAAATTACTACGTTTTGTTTTAGGTGTTGGATAATAATTAATATCAATAATTTTATTAAGATTATTAGCAATTACTTTTGTAATCTTATGTAATTTCTCATAATCAAACGTATATCTTAGTTTTTCTTCAATAGTATTATATCCGCCAATAAGTTCGCCATTATCTATTAATTGTGGAACTGTAGTAACATTATAAGTTTCTTTAAATTCTTTAATTTCTTCATCGCTCTCTAATACTATTTCTTCAAAATCAATATTTCTCTTTCTTAGTAAAGCTTTTAATAAAAGACACCAATTACAATTTTTTTTACTATAGACCTTTACATTTGAAAATGGATTTTCAGTTTCTTTGACAAACTTAGTTAATCCAATTGAAGCAAGATTACAAACTGCAGTTTCGTCAGGACTACTAAATTCTGCAATTTCGACACACAAATTACTAGATTTAATTGTACCTAGATTTTTTTGATTACTTTTATAATTTACTGCATCCTTATATAACATATATGGAGTTCCTGTTTCCATTTGAGAATCTAAAATTTTAATCCATAAATCACGCGCCTCAATTTGTTTAACGTATCTTCCAGCTTCTTCGTATTCTAAATATAAATCTTTGTAAGCATGTCCATAACAATCCGAAAGACCTGGCGTTTGGTCAGGACAAAATAAACTCCATTTTGCATTAGCTTGAACCCGCTCCATAAATAGGTCTGAAATCCATAATGCATAAAATAAATCTCTAGCTCTTAGTTCTTCATCTCCATGATTTTTTTTAAGATCTAAAAATTCTTCAATATCAGGATGATGAGGTTCAATATAGATTGCAAAACTTCCAGCTCTCTTTCCTCCTCCATTATGAATGATTCCATTATGAATCATATAATTATGAGTTTCTTTTAATTGTAAATCATATAATGTACCTTCATAGTGACTTTTCGTAATTGATTTAATTCTTGTAAATAATAAATTTTTGTATCTTAAAAATTTAAAAAATTTTGAAGTATATTCTATTCCTAATAATTCACATAGCTCTTTGGTCTGTGGAATTCTTAGACAATATGATATTTTTTTATTTTCAATAATTCCACGTTCGGTTGTATGTTTTTCACCAATTCTGTCTCTTTTATAACCGCTCGTAGGAATTCCCATCTTTAATAATAAAAATCGCATATTCTCAATTAAATTATATGAAGTAGAATCAAATACAACTTCTTTATTTTTACAACCATCAGTATCAATTAGTCCTTTTACAATATATTTTGCTTTTTCTATTGGAAGATTTAACCATTCACTGCAAATATGTTTTTCTTGATTATTGTCATAAATATCAGAGTATCTAAAAGGTAAATTAATTGTTTTATTCCATCTTAAACGTGTTACATTGCCTTCAGTTTGAATTTTATATTCCACATATTTTTCATCAAAATAACTTTTACAAAATTCTAGTATTTCACGTTTATTAATTGTATGCATAGAAATATAACCATTTGTATATTTATTACTTAAACATCCATCACCCAAAATAATACCATACATATAGCAATCTTTCCATGATAACTTATTATTATCTTCTGAATAAGTAGGAATTACAAAAACTGGCATATCATCATATGTTAAATTTTTGGCTTCTTTCCATTGAAATATTTCATTTTCATTTTCTGCATTATTTTCAAAAATATCCATAATATTTTTATTTTTCTCATAAGCTTCTATTCTTTTTGTTATGATATTAAAATTTGTACCTTTGTATTGATCTACCATAACCAAGACAGGATGTTCGGGAGTAATTTCTAGTTTATTAATACTATGCATTGTTTCAATATTATAAATTTCTCCATCATAAGGATGCTCTAATATATTATCAATCTTTTCAATTAGGCCCTTACTATTATAAATGTAATCACTATTTTTAATATTTTGAATTTGAATTGACCCATTCTTAGTATAGATATAGGTTTCTGGACTTACACATTGGTCAATATACCGAGCAGTTTTATTGAACACTCCAAGCATAGGAATAATTCCATTAGAGGTACCATTTGTTCCTCTGATATGACTTCCAGTTCCTCTAATATTATGAATATGTAAACCAATACCACCCGCCCATTTGGAAATATTAGCACATTCTTTTAGGGTATTATAAATTCCATCAACACTATCGCTTTCCATAGCAATTAAAAAACAAGAACTAAGCTGAGGTCTTGGAGTTCCAGCATTAAAAAGAGTAGGAGTTGCATGAGTAAAATACTTTTGTGAAATTAAATCATATGTTTCTTTTACTTTAACTAAGTCATCTAGATGTAACGATACCGCAACTCGCATCCACATATATTGAGGTCTTTCAATAATTTTTTTATTAATATGCATAAGATAAGCTCGTTCTAATGTTTTAAAACCAAAATAATCTATTAAATAGTCTCTATTATGATCTACTAAATTATCAAAACAATCTTTATTTTCATTTACAACATTGATAAATTCATCAGATAACAAATGAGTATTATTCTGATCATCAATATATTTATATAACGCATTCATAGCTTCACTAAATGAGCTAGTTGTATTTTTTTGTAAATTTGAAACAACTAGAGCACTCGCTAACTTTCCATAGTCAGGATGCTTGGTTGCTAATGAAGCAGCTTGTTCAGCTGTAAGTTCGTCAATTTTAGATGTACTAATATTATCATGTAATTGATCAATTACTTTAATTACAAGAGCACTATAATTAACTTTTAAATTATCTCCTCCTAAAATTTTAACACGATTAAGAATTTTATCAAATGCAACCGCTTCTTTGTTGCCAGAGCGTTTAATGACATGCATTTCTTTTGAACAATAATCTGTCATTTTTATATCATATCAATATAATTTTAAGTCAGTTCAAAAATTATATTGTAAAAATATTAATTAATAATTAAAAAATAAATATTTAAGGATATAAAAAAGTTATAACACTATTTTATCTTTAAGTTTTAATTTAAGCTAGTTTTTGAATATTAATTAAACATTTATTATGCATATTTTGCGAATAACTTCTCTTTTTAGGAGCTCTATGCTCATATCCAGTAATACGCTCTTTTTCAATTGTATCCCAAATTTCTTTAAATTTTGGTACAGCTGCATTAAACCATAATTTATTTCGCAGTACTAGAACATTACTAATTTTCTCCAGTTTCCAATAAATAGTCCTAATCCATACATATTCACTATTTTTTTCAAACATTTTATTTTCCCAAATTAAATAATCTTGTTCACTAATATATAAATGCGCATACTCATAAAATGTATTACCATTATTATTAAATAGCAACATAATTCCTTTTAGTTTATTATCTTCATTATAAGTAAATGTACCATCATCTTTAAAATCTTGATAATTTTCATATTCTACAAATTTAGTTTCAAGAAAATCACATTCATTTAAATTACAAGTTTCCATTTGAACTTGCATTTGAATCCAGTATTCAGGTTTTGGAATTCCTGTAATCTCTCTACTAACAACATTTTTAATTTCCAACATTCTTGCAAACCGAGGATTATCTTTATCAATATTAATACCATCCGGACTAGCGCCAATAAATGAATATTTGTGATGTTTAATACATCCAAAATCCTCAATTTTGGTATTATAAAGACATTCATATAGCTCAATTGATACTGGTTCATATTTTTGCCCCCAATGTAAAGGAGATTCTAGTGGTGGAGATGCAAATAATTTAAATGGTCTACATTTTTCATAAATTAAATTATTATAGTTAGCTTGAGTATTTAAAACTTTCCAAATTGAACTGGCTGTTAACAAATTATGTCTAAATTGATACCATTCTTCAGTTCTTTGTTGAGGTTGAGGAATATCTCTTAAATTCTGAACTTTTGTTTCAAGATTTTTAATATTTTGCTTAACATTTCTGATATATGTATCCTTATAAGATCGGACTGGAATTATTTTAGAATATGTAATATTTTTTACTTTTTTAATAATTTTCTTTAATTTGTTTTTAAATTTATATTTATTTTGTTTACTTAAAGCACTAGTAATAGTTTCATTAATATTATTATAGATATAATCAGTAATTTCTTTATCAAAATTTGAATTACTAATTGATAAAATATTATCCTTTAAATAATCATTACATAGAGAAATAGCTGATTCTTGAATTTCTTTAACTTCACAATTAGTAAATGTTAGATTTGAATTTAATAAATTTTTAATCTCATTGTATTGGTCATCACAATTCATATAATAAGTATATTATATAATATATTTATTATCAATTTTAAATTTAATTAATTATATATTTACTTTACCTGATTTATTTCTTTTCTTACGAGTAGGTCCTAATGATTTTGAAACTGATGGTTGACTTTGTTTTCTTAATGTAAATTTTCTAGTAGTATTATTAAAGTGTAATGATGGTATACTTTCTAATACTCCGCTATCTTTTATATATGTTACATCTTTATTCCTTTGTAAATTCTTTTTATCAAGATTAGAACTTAAATAAGATTTTAATGATTCAATTTCATTTTTACCAAGTTTATATAATGGAATAATAGTTTTAATATATTCATTTATTTTATTCATTTTTGCTGATTTATCTAATCTATTCCATGATTCTTTTTTACTATTTTCAGTTTCATTTTCTAAAATAATATCTAAATTTGAAATATCATTGATTATAGTATTTAAGGTTTTTTTATTTCCATTTAAAAGCATCGTTTTATATTTTATATTTTTAAGCTCTTGGCATTCTTCATTTTTCATTTATATATATTAAAATTTTAAGTTTAACCTATTTTAAAATTATATTATTTTCAAGACTATTTTCTAGATTATTTTCAAGACTATTTTCTAGATTATTTTCTAGATTATTTTCTAGATTATTTTGAATTATATATTGTTATTATTAATATAATTTTATTTATATATGAAAAATATAAATATTAATGGAAAAATTCATATAGATAAAATTAATAAAGCAAATAATATTGAAAATAAATACATAGCAAAAAGAGATTGTATGAAAAATATTCCAGAGATGTATTTTAAACATGAAATCCAGAAGAAAATGATCAATCAATTATTTTTAGATAATGAATTTACTTTCAAAAAAGAATTATTGAGAGAAATTGATAAAAAAATTTTAAGTTATAAAAATCAGGATAAAATTAAAAACAAATTAAATGAATATAATATTGATTCTGCTGATACTATAGAAAAACTAGTTTCTAGTAAATTATGCTGTCATTATTGTAAATGTAATGTTTATATATTTTATAATAAGGTAAGAGATCAAGAACAATGGACATTAGATAGAATTAACAATGATCTTAATCATTCTGAAGAAAATGTAGTAATTAGTTGTTTAAAATGTAATTTACAAAGAAGATGTCAAGATAAAGATAAATTTTTATTTACTAAACAATTAAAAATAGTGAAAGAGTAATATTAATATTAATAAAAAATTAATATTTTACCATAGATAAATATGACTTAATATCTTTGAATTATATAATCCTTTACTTTTATTCTCTTCAAATTGGATAGCCTTTTTTCTATTTTTTATACCTCTTGAAAATCTGGAATAATATCTCTCTTGTCTTTTTTTATTTGAATGATTAAATTTTTTATAAAGTTTTAAAGGAGTTCTATCTTTAAATTGTTCATAGCCTGTTGCGCCAAAATTAATTTTTCTATTTTTTTTAGTTTTTCTGTTTTGAACTGTTGCTGTATATTTTTTACCTTTAGTTTTAGCTTTTTCTATTTTTATTATCTTCTCTTTCATTTTTGTACCCATATATCCCCCATTTTGACCATATGGAGTATTCATACAATTTTCTAAACAATTTGAAGAAGGATGCTTATAACAACAACCTTGACATCCTGTTTTACCGTTTGGTCCAGCTAAATTACAAATTGTCATTTAAACTTATATAATACTTATATAATTATTTAAAATATCTCGCCATTTGAGTACATTTAATTTTAAAATAAAATCTTTCATAAAATCTTATTAAATCAGTATTGCAGTTTAATATAACTTTATAACAATTTAATTTTTTGATTTCATCCAAGCAAATATCTAGTAATTTACTAGCAATTCCTTGTCCTTTATAATTTATATCAACTACTAAATCTTCAATATGAGCTACACATGAGCCGCCATGTATTAATTTTTGCTCAATGAAATAAGTAATCATACCTTTTAATTTATCATTTTCATAATAAACTAAAATTTTATGATTATCATTTAAATTATCTAAAATATTATCAAAATTTTCTTTAGAAATTAAAGGAGCATCAGTTAATTGATTTAATAGATTAAATATTTCTTCTCTCTTATTTCTTAAAGTTTTTATATTATAAATATTATTCATTATTAATTATTATTATATAAAATAAATCTTTAATTTATATAAAATGGAAATAATAATGTGGAGAGATGGAGAAAAATTTGAGAAAACTAAAAAAGAACAAAAACCTATACTAAATAAAGAGAATGAAATAATTAAAAATATTCCTTTAAGAGGTGAAAATACTAGAAATAGAGATAAAATTCATCCTGAAAAATATCAAGAATTTGTTGATAAAAGACCTATGATAGTCCAAACATACCAAAATCCTTATTTGAATAAAAAATTTAATGAGGTTATAGATGATCAAGAAAAATTCTTAATACCAAAAGATTCTCTTATTGAATCATAATGTAATAATATTTTTTTTACCTGTTATAATTACTTCTCCTATTTTATTAGTTTTTTCTAGTTTTTTTAATGGCATATATAAAATTTTTAAATCATTCAAAAATTTATATTTACTATATTCTTTACATAGTTTTGCTCCATATTCTAAGATATCTTTTATTTCATTTTTACTATAATATTCTTCCAGATTATTTTTTGTTGAATTCATAATAACATATGGTGATGGAAAACTATTTAAATGAAACCATATATAATCTTGATTTATATTTTTAAAATTATCAAAAATTTGCCAATTTTCTTTAGCATTTGTTCCTATAATAAAATTAATATTTTTATATTCATATGACTTCATATTTGATATATAATATTATAAAAGAGATTTTATATGATTTGAAAATATTTATTTAAAATCAATTACATAAATTATGATTTAAAAGAGTGAATTATAATATCTAATTAATGGCTTATATAAAACAAAATGATTTATTATTATCAAAATTATTAGAATATTATAAAAAAGATAATTATGAAAATATGGATAAAATGTTAAATATTATTAATGGAGAATCACGTATATCATTACGTATAGTAGATTGGTTTGCCACTAATTATGCAAAATGTCATTATACAATTTATACTTTAAAAGATAAAGACTGTAGATTTAAAGTTTATAATGATTATAAACTAAATTTAAAATCTTATTCAAAGAAAAGATTTGACCCATTTTGTAGATGGGAAAGAATAAATGTACCTTACAAAGAGGGTAAATATATTCAAACCACATTAGGTCAATTAAATTTTTTTAAATGGGCTATACAAAATGGTGTAGTAAAATTTATTGAAGATAATTATTCTACAATTGAGTCTGATATGAATCATCGGAATAGTAGTTCAAAAAATAAAATGCAAGTTAATTTAGCAAAAACTAGAAAAAAAAGAGAAGAATTGTCTATTTCAGCAACAAAAAGTATTAAAAAGGAAGATGTTGAAATTACAGTTGAATTTAGATAATTATATTATGAAAAATATAATTTAAAATTGTATTTATAATATTAAATATATGATATTTAATATATTAATACTCGGATTTCAAATATTCTCTCCAACTGTAAAACTTAATTCTGGAAAGGATTTAACATTGGTTGGAAAAGGCCCACCCGTGGTTTTTTCATCAGGTCTTTTTAATACAATTCCATACTTTATGTATAATAATGTTATAGATAAATTAAAGAATAAGGTAACTATTCTTTCAATAAATGATTTTACACCTTTAAGTAAAAAAGATATTGATGATATAGCTGATACTTTAAATGTAGATAGTGTTTCTTATATTTCGCATTCTTCTTTCAATCCAGAAGTTTTGGAATCAGAGAGAATAAATAAAGCTGTATTAATTGATCCAATTTGCATACCATCTTTTGGTATAAGTTCTTTAACATTTAAATTACCAGAAAAAATAAACATTAATTTAAATTATCCAACAAAAGTATATAAAGCAGAAAAATTATATAAAGGTTCTAAAACATTACCAACATGGCAAGACCCTATTTTTAATGATGAAGTTCAAAGCGAGACAGTACCTAATGTGGGTCATCCTGATATTTTAGATGATATGTGGGCAGATATAGCAAAACAAATAGGATTATGGGAAACCGTGCAAGGCGAACCTGTTAATTTTGAAGATTGGAAATTTATAAAAGATGATAATATTAAACAATTAAGAGAGAATTACCGAAATTATATTGTAGATCAATTATTAGAATTTATTTTACCATCGGATGAAAAAGAAATGAGTGAAAACCTAGAAATTGATTTACAAAATGATAATGTAACAGTTATAGTTCCACAAGTCTTACAAGATTAAAATCATTAAAGAGATATAAAAATAAAAATAAATAAAAATAAAAA
>CERI01012521.1_pt1 | contig 16218 bp, 16 predicted proteins | sample 350261 | NCBI WGS metagenome assembly CERI01 (sample SAMEA2620979, study PRJEB7988) | marine metagenome | isolation source: saline water (ENVO:00002010), including
TTTGAATAGAGATTTTGTAAAAAATCTATTTTATATAGTAAAAGGATATATAGATTTATATTTAGAAATATTGGGATTTGGTATTATATGTTAGATATAATTATATTTAATATTTGATGTGATATATCAAAAGAAATTTTTGAAGTGCCTAGCTAGAAAATTTTTATTAAATATTATCAGGTCATATCTAATTTTAAAATTTAGGTAGGATTGATTTTTTGCGATGAATATTTCGGCACAATTTTTGATTCTTGTTATTTGCTTATTATCTAATAGATCTGTTAAAAATATATTATTTTTCCTGGCTTTAACTTCAATAAATATAATTATATTGAATTTTTTAGCAATTATGTCTATCTCGCCTGATTTGTTTTTATAGCGATGATGTAATATTTTATAGCCTTTAAATAAAAGAATAATTATTGCTATAAATTCTGATATAATACCAAAATGATAGCTTGTTAGGTTTTTTTTGGTGTGGTTAAAATGCATTAATTATGGTTTATTTTTATATTATATTTTTGAGATAAATATGATTCTACCGCTTTGCGATCAAGAGTTTTTATCTTGTCATTGAAGAATATCACTTCTGAAATATCTATGTTAATCTCTTGATCTGATTGAGCATGGGCACCAATTTTAAAAGCGTCAAATAATATTGGACCTGTATTTTCGCTTGGATTATTAGACGATTTAACTCCATTAATATATGTTGTTATATTTCTATTATAGTTTCTTTGCATTGTTAGAATAAATGACTGATCATAATTAAGAGTGTGATTAGTGCTAAAATAACCAGGACCTTGATTAGATTGACTTCTAAAAAACATGTGGATTATTCTATTGCTATCAATATTTGCGCTAAATATAGGTCTACCTGCTGTTACAGCTGAGCCACATTCAACTGAAACATTGCTAGCATTTAAACATGATCTATCGAGAAAATTTCCGTCACCACTATTATATTTAACAACCATAAAAAAAGTAAAACTCTTGCCTTTTTGATTTCTAATTCTTGGGTCAACTGCTACAAAGCGATTATTGGAGCCGCTATTATCAAATCGCAATGTTGGTAGATTATTTATGCCATTTTTAATATATTCAGGTCCAGAAACATTGCCAGAAAATATTGTATAGTAAAAATTGGTTGCTGATGAGTTTTGTCCAGCATATGCATGATATTTTATATTGGATTGAGGATTGATATCTTGCCATTTAGTAATATTGACTCCTTGGTTATTTTCATCTTTAGTAAAACTCTCATCCATTGATGTTTCATACCAAAATGCAAGGTTATAAATATTATTAACGACAGATTTATTTGTTAGATTTTGAGCTGATTTTATTTTAGAATCAAATAGGATTTCGCGACCTTGTGTAACGGATGCAATAATGATTCCTATAACTAAAATAACTATTGAAATTTCAACAAGTGAAAAAGCTTTTCTGGATAATATTTTATATTTTGCCATGACATTGCTTATATTTTTTGCCACTACCGCAAGGACATGATTGGTTTCTGCCAATATTGCCCCAGCTAGAAGGGTCATTTGGGTCACGTTCGCTTGGGTCTATATTTAATTTGCGTGGTTGATTATTGGATTGCTTATTGTTAGAACTTTTTTTAATTCCAAGGGTAAATTCAATAGGGTCAATTTTTGATTGTTCGATGTTGCTATCATTAGTATCGCTTAATATATTAATTTGTTGGCTATCATCTGTTATTTTAATAAATGAAATATGCATTACGATTTGTTCTTCAATTCTTAACATCATATCTTCAAATAATGCAAATGCTTCTTTTTTATATTCAATTAGTGGATCTTTTTGGGCATATGCCCTAAGGTTAATGCCATATTTTAGTTTATCTAAGGATAGGAGGTGATATTTCCACATTGAATCAATGGTTGCTAAAAAAAGCTGCTTTTCAACATAGCGCATTAATTCAGCTGAGTATAATCGATCTTTTGATGCAAATAATTCACAAGCTTGATCATTAATATGTTGCTTTATGTGAGTTTCGTTAATATTTTCTTGCTTTGATAATGTGACTAAGTCTAATTTGAGGCCATAAATTCTTTGCACTTCTTTTTGTAGTAAGTCCATTTCCCACTGGTCACTAAATGAGTTCTTATCGATGCAATCATCAACAATATCTTCTATTATTTGTGAGGAGTATTTTTTAATTTGTGGTGAAATATTATCACTTTCCATTATTTTATTTCGCAGTTTGAAGATATTTTTACGTTGCTGATTAATAACATCGTCAAATTTAAGTAGATTTTTTCTAATTTCGTAATTTCGTCCTTCTACTTTTTTTTGGGCGCTTTCAAGGGTTTTGGTAATCCATGGGTGGTGAATTGCTTCTTCTTCTTTTAATCCAAGAGTTGATAATATTCCTTGTAGTTTTTCTGAGCCAAAAATTCTCATTAGATCATCTTCAAGAGATAAAAAGAATTTTGTTTTGCCAATATCGCCTTGCCTTCCTGATCTACCCCTTAATTGATTATCTATCCTTCTACTTTCATGTCGTTCTGTACCAAGTACATAAAGGCCGCCAGCTGCTATGACTTGTTGTTTATTTTGTTCAACTGCATTGGTAATTTCGTTAATTTCTTCTTGGGTTGGGTTTTTTAATTTACTTATTAGTGACTGTGCATTTCCTCCTAGCATGATATCTGTTCCTCTTCCAGCCATATTGGTTGCAATAGTAATTGCTTTGGCTGTGCCAGCTTGTTCAATTATTTCTGCTTCTTGCTCATGATATTTAGCGTTAAGAACTTTATGTGGTAGTTTCTCTTTTTTGAGTAATTTTGAAATATATTCAGATTTTTCAATGCTAACAGTTCCAACTAAAATAGGTTGAGATTTTTCATGAGCTTCCTTGATTGAATTTATGATAGCGCTAAATTTAGCATTGATGTTTTTATATATTTCATCATCTTCATCGATTCTGCTTATTTGATTATTAGTTGGAATTTCAACAACATTTAATTTATATATTTCTTCAAATTCAATGCTTTCAGTCATTGCAGTTCCGGTCATGCCTGCAAGTTTTTTATATAATCTGAAGTAGTTTTGATATGTTATAGATGCTAATGTTTGATTTTCATTTCTAACATCAAGACCTTCCTTTGCTTCTAGTGCTTGATGCAGACCATCGGAGAATCTTCTTCCTTCTTGCATTCTGCCAGTAAATTCATCAATAATTATTATTTGAGAGTCTTTAACGATATAATCAATTTCATTACTTAGGGTTTTGTGAGCTTTTAAAGCCTGATTAATATGGTGTATTATTTTAATGTTGTTGGGTTCATATAATGATGATTTTGGAGCAATTATTGCTCTATTTCTGAGTATTTCTTCGACTTTATCCATGCCAGATTCGCTTAAAAAGATATTTTTATCTTTTTCTTCAAATTGATAATCTTGTTCAGTTAATTCTGGTATGATATTATTAATTGCATAATATAGTTTTGAATTATCTTGAGTTGGGCCAGATATTATTAATGGTGTTCTTGCTTCGTCAATTAAAATTGAGTCAACTTCATCAATAATGGCAAAATTATGACCTCTTTGCACCAAGTCATCTTTATTATATTTCATATTGTCGCGAAGAAGATCAAATCCAAGCTCGTTATTAGTGGCATATGTAATATCGCAATTATAGGCTTTTTTGCGGTCTTCTTCATTGGTTTGACTAGTGATACAGCCAACATCAAGGCCAAGAAAATTAAATATCTTGCCCATCCATTCAGAGTCTCTTTGAGCAAGATAGTCATTTACAGTGACAATGTGAACCCCCTTATTTGTAAGGGCATTGAGATAGCAGGGCAGGGTAGCAACGAGGGTTTTACCTTCTCCTGTTTTCATTTCAGAAATTTTACCCCTATGCAAAACTATGCCACCTATAAGTTGTACGTCGAAATGACGCATTTTAAGAGTTCTTTTTGCAGCTTCGCGAACAACGGCAAAGGCTTCGTGCAAGATATCATCTAGAGTTTTATTATTAAGTAAATCTTTGAAATATTGTGTTTTGTTTTTAAGTTCATCGTCGCTAAGAGACGAAATCTCAGATTCTAGATTGTTAATTTTTAATATATCTTGACTAAGCTCCTTGATAATTCGATCATTAACGGAGCCAAAAATTTTTTTTGCTAAAAAATGCAGCATCTTTGGTTGGTAAATAATTTTTATTTATTAAAGAAATAATTAGAAACAATTATATATCCTTATTTAATAATAAATTATTTGTTACTATTAATTTAGTAAAGATTTATTTTGCCTTATCTTCCTCTAACTTTACCTTCCCCCTGTGAGTGACTATTATTAATTAATGTTTGAAAAAAACCTAATCCACTTGTTAATGATTTTTTACAATACGAAGCTACATATTCACTTTCTTTCTCTAATTCTTTACTAAATTGCCTTACATCGCTCTCAATACCACGTAGCAATTCATCTGTTCTTTGTGGTAGAGATTGATCATCTTGGCTGGAAGTTGAATATTTGTTGTGTATTTGTTTTTCGAGAAACTTAGTGGTTGTATCAAAAAATTTCGATGTTTGACCCACTAATGTAAGAGGATTTAATGTTGCTATTACACGATTTTCTATTTCTACAGCACTTTTTTTGGATTGTTTAAGTAATTCTTGTGTTTTAGGATCATTTGTAGATACCTCACATCCAATGTGATGAATTTCTCTAATCGTTGCTAGAGTGGATTCGGCAAATATTCTTGAGGACTCAGCTACAGAATTTGAAATATTAGCTAATTCTTGAGTTAAATCACTGGGTTTATTTGTGGCAGATTTTATTCTACTAATACTGGCTCCTACATTTTGGGCTTGCTTATAAACTGTATTGGTTAATACTGCAAGTTGAGGAATGTTGTCGCAAAGCATTTCAGCAGGAAGACTCTCTACAAAGTTTTGATAACTCATACTTTCTTTCGGTGGTGCATTATCAATCTTAGTAGTTCCATAATCTCTCAACCTTTTTATAACTTCATCAGCAGCGCTTATCGATTTTGTAATAATACTTAAAGTTTGACTTAGTAAACCAAGTGACGAAGCAGTTTTTATTCCTTCAACTGTTACATTCCCTATAGTTTCAGATTTATCATCATCATTTTTAGTTGAGGATTCATTTTGTTCATATTCTTTTGTTTTAATACCTAAAAAATCTCCAACTCTATTTAAAAATTTTTTTATAGCTTTTCCAAACATAAAATTTAAATTTCAAAATTAATAATTTTGCTTTATATTAAATGTATCAAAAAAATACATAAAAAGCAAATATTAATTAATATTGATAATTTTATAGCTATATTTAATGATAATTTAGGGGAGTTATTTTAATATTCAATTTTTATATCGGCACCGCATCTGATGAGTTTTTCTGCTATTCTTTCATATCCGCGTTCTAGATGATATAATCTAGTTATTGAAGTTTGGCCTTTAGCTGCAAGGCCGGCAAGAACCAAAGATACTGAGGCTCTAAGATCTGTTGCCATAACTTTAGCACCATTGAGGTTTTTAACGCCATTAACAATTGCAATATTGCCATTTGGCTTAATTTCAGCGCCCATTCTAACAAGTTCTAAGATATGCATAAATCTATTTTCAAAAATTGTTTCCTCAATTTTAGAAATTCCGTTAGCTAGAGTCATTAAAGCCATAAATTGAGCCTGCATATCGGTAGGAAATCCAGGAAATGGCTGGGTGGTAATATTTATTGGTTGAATAATTTTGTCTTTTTTATTAACTTCTATGATATTGCTATCTATTATTTTTATTTCTAGACCAGATTGGATTAGCTCATTTTTGAAACCGTCTATTACCCAGGGCTCTATTTCATTTAGTCTTATTTTGCCACCAGTAATAGCAGCTGCCACCATATATGTACCAGCTTCAATACGATCAGAGATAATTTTGTGTCTTGTTCCAGATAGTTTTTTAACTCCATCGATGATAATTTGATTAGTGCCAGCGCCGCTAATTTTAGCACCCATTGCAATTAAGCAATTAGCAAGATCAATTATTTCAGGTTCTTGGGCGGCATTATTGATGATTGTTTGACCATGTGCTAATGTTGCTGCCATCATAGTGCTTTGCGTGGCACCAACAGATATTTTGCTAAAATTGATAATGGCACCTTGAAGGCCATATTTAGCACTGGCTTCTATATAGCCTTCTTTAAGTTGAATTTTAGCACCCATTTGCTCCATTGCCATAATATGAAGATCTACAGGTCTTGAGCCAATAGCACAGCCTCCCGGAAGAGAAACAGATGCTTTTTTAAAGCGCGCTAATAGCGGACCTAAAATAACAATTGAAGCACGCATTTTACTGACTAAATCATAGGGTGCAGTAGGGTTTAGAATATTTTTTGTGGTAAAGTTAAGAACTCTACCTTGATGACCATCTTGCTCATCAAATCCATCTAGTTCAATTTCAACCCCAAGATTTTCTAATAGGTTGGCCATTGTTGCAATATCTGATACATGAGGAATATTACTTAATGACAGAGTTTCTTTGGTTAAAATTGAGGCAACCATAAGTGGTAGGGTAGCATTTTTGGCACCAGCAACTCTAACAGACCCTTCTAGCCTATTACCACCATTTATTATTAATGTTTTCATTTATTTAATTTTCATATTTTTTGACAAAGTCATTTAATAGATTGACTCCAAAACCGCTCGCACCCTTAATTGCCATGGCATTGCCTTTGCCCTTCCAAGCAACTCCGGCAATATCAAGATGAGCCCATTTAGTATTACCAATAAATCTTTGTAAAAACTGTGCTGCTGTTGTACTGCCAGCTCCTCTTCCAGAGCCAACATTTTTCATATCGGCAATATCTGAGTTGATCATATTGTCATAATCCTTGCCAATAGGCATGCGCCATAATTTTTCATCAGTATTATCGCCTGATAATATTAGGTCATTAGCTAATTTGTCATTATTACTAAATAAACCACCATAAATATCTGCTAAACATACTATTATGGCACCTGTTAATGTGGCTAAATCAATTATTAATTCTGGTTTATATGTTATGTTAGTATAGTGTAGGGCATCTGCTAGAACTAATCTACCCTCAGCGTCAGTATTAATTATCTCAATAGTTTGGCCAGACATTGATGTTACAACATCGCCAGGTCTTTGAGCATCTTTTGAAGGCATATTTTCAACCAGTCCAATAACGCCAATAGCATTAATTTTTGCTTTTCTTTGAGCTAAATTGCGCATTAAACCCACAACAGTAGCAGAGCCTCCCATGTCGCTTTTCATATCTTCCATATTATTTGATGGTTTGAGTGATATGCCTCCAGTATCAAATGTTACACCCTTGCCAACAAAAGCTAGGGGTTTTTGAGATTTTTTGTTATTTTGAAGTTCTAATATAACTAATTTTGACTCAAATGAACTACCCTGACCAACTCCTAATATGGCATTCATGCCTAGTTTTTTCATTTCTTTTTCACCGATAATCTTTACTTTGAGACCATCTTTGGTAAGTTCTTGGCAAATTTTGGCATAGCTTTCTGGATTAAGAACATTAGGTGCTTCGGATACTAAATCACGTGTGAAAAAGATATTTTGTGCTAAAATTTCATATTCTTTATATTCTTTTTTGATTTTGATTGAGTCTTTAACGCTAAATTCAAGAGATTTAACATTGAATTCTTTGTCCTTTTTTTTATCAACGAAATATTTGTTAAATCTGTAGCTTTGCAAGGTTGCACCAAAAGCAATATTGCAAATGTGATATTCTTCTTTTTCAATATCAAAAGAGATATTAGCATTAGCTATTTTATGAGAATTTAAAAAAGAGGTAATTTTAGAACCAATTTTTTGACATTTAATATTGTTTAATTTTTTAAATTCTCCTGCTCCAGCAATGATATAGGGTGTTTTATTATCAAAAACTATATTAATTTCGTCTTCTTTTCCACTAAATGAGAAATTATCTTTAGCCAATTTAACAAAAGATTGAACTGATTTTTTAGTCTGCTCATGGGTTAATATAATTATTTGAGCAATATTTTTGACTGGTTTTTGATTAGAAAAAGAAATTTTCATGGTTTTATTTAAAAATTAATATGATATAATAGATTTTGTTAGTAATTTAAAATATTTCAAGTATCAACTTAAATATTTAGTGATAAACCTTAAAAGATAAATAAAATAGAAAATGGAAGTAAATAGAATAATAGATTTAATAAAAAATTGTGATGACTCAGTAAGAGATCCTCTTTTAACAAAAGAACCATCAAGTGATCGAAGCCCATCATATGATGGACCATCACAAAGTACTCAAAAATTTATATTTTCACAAGCTGGCCCATTTGGTCTACCTCACGTTCCAAGTAATAAAGTTATTGGGGTGGTATATTTGGAAAAAAAGCTAAATTTCCTTGTTGTACTATTTGCTAAATATGGATTATTCAACTGAAATAATATATTTATCGTTATTATCTCTGGGTTTTTTTGGTGGCTTTGGTCACTGCATGTCAATGTGTGGGCCTTTTATTATATCGCAAGTTACTAATAGAGTCTCTAAAATTAATATTGAGCAATATTCAAATTTTGAAAAATTAAAAAATATGGCTCTTTTGCCTTATCATTTTGGTAGAATAACTACTTATTGCTTTTTGGGTATTATTAGTGGTTTTTTGGGTAGTAATATTGATCAATTTGGATTTTTTAAATATTTTGCTGCAATTTTGCTAATTATTGCGATATTAATTTTTCTTAATATGTCTTTTGAAAGAAGGTTTTTTAGCAATTTTAATTTTAAATTATTGGATAAAGTGCCTAATATAGCTTTTATTAGTAATTTAAAAAATTTACTAAAATTCTTATTTAAAAATCCAACAGGAATTAAAGGTTATATTCTTGGAATTATACTTGGCTTTATTCCATGTGGCATGTTATATTCTGCAATTGCAATGACAATAGTTATAGCAAATCCAATATTTAGCGGATTTGGAATGTTAATTTTTGGCTTAGCTACAATTCCATCATTATTTGTTACTGGAGTTGGTGGTTATTTTTTTATAAAAAGAGCTAAATTTAAGTTGATTTCAAATGTTGTAATATTTATAAATTGTGTTATTTTATTAATGTTTGTTATTAAATTAATTACTAATTAATGTCTAATTCAAAGCTTAAATTACCATCTGATTCATCAGGTCAGTATAATTACGAAATTGTTAGATTATTTACTGTTGCTGCAGTTTTTTGGGGTCTCTTTGGCTTTTTCGCTGGTGTATATATTGCTCTTCAATTAGCATTTCCTGCTCTTAACCTTAATTTAGAATGGACATCATTTGGTAGATTAAGACCAATTCACACCTCGTCAGTTATTTTTGCTTTTGGTGGCAATATACTATTCGCCACAAGTTTATTTGTTATTCAAAGAACTTCTCAGGCTAGATTATGGGGCAGTAATTCATTGCATAAATTTATTTTTTGGGGCTATCAAATATTCCTTATTATGGCGCTTTATGGCTATCTTAATGGTATTACTCAAGCTAAAGAATATGCAGAGCCTGAGTGGTATGCTGATTTATTCTTATTATTTGTCTGGATAGCATATTTTACTGTATTTTTAATGACTCTTAAAAATAGAAAAGAGCCTCACATATATGTTGCTAATTGGTTCTATCTAGCATTTATTGTGGCATTTGGTGCAGTGCATATTGTTAATAATTTGGCCATTCCACTTCGTTTTGATAGCTCAACAAGCTATCCTATTTTTAGTGGTGTTCAAAGTGCCATGATTCAATGGTGGTATGGTCATAATGCTGTTGGATTCTTCTTAACTGCTGGTTTTATTGGAATAATGTATTATTTTATACCAAAAAGAGCTAATAGACCGGTATATTCATATCGTTTATCAATTTTGCATTTTTGGTCACTAATATTTATCTATATTTGGGCTGGTCCTCACCATCTTCACTATACTTCTCTTCCTGATTGGGTGCAAACTTTAGGTATGACATTTTCGATTATGCTTTGGATGCCATCTTGGGGCGGCATGATTAATGGAATAATGACACTTTCTGGTGCTTGGGATAAGCTAAGAACCGATCCTGTGATGCGCTTTTTAATTACTGCTGTGGCATTTTATGGTATGAGTACATTTGAAGGCCCTATGATGGCAATTAAGTCAGTAAATGCTTTGTCACATTACACTGAATGGACAATAAGCCATGTTCATTCTGGTTCATTAGGGTGGGTTGCACTTATTAGCTTTGGTGCATTATATCATCTAGTTCCTATTTTGTGGGGTAAGAAAAACCTTTATTCTAACAAGCTAGTCTCAACCCATTTTTGGCTTGCATCAATTGGTATTGTTTTATATATTACTTCTATGTGGATTGCTGGAATTATGCAAGGTTTGATGTGGCGCTCATATGATGAATTAGGATTTTTGCAATATTCTTTTGTTGAGGTAGTAAAAGCGTTGCATCCTCTATATTTTATGAGGGCTGTTGGAGGTTTATTCTTTTTCTCTGGTGCTGTTGTAATGGCATATAATTTATATAAAACAACTAAGTTAAAAAATGCTTAAACATCATGATAAAATAGAGCGTAACTCAATATTGCTTATTGTTTTAACAATAATAGTTATCTCAATAGGCGGCTTGGTTGAGATTGCGCCATTATTTAGAATGGAAACAAAAATAGAAAGAATAGAAGGTTTAAGGCCATATACCCCTCTTGAATTAATTGGTTCTAGAATCTATAAGAGAGAGGGCTGCTATGGTTGCCATTCTCAGCAAGTTAGAGTCCTTAGAGATGAGGTTGAAAGATATGGTCATTATTCAATTGCTGCTGAAAGTATGTATGATTATCCATTTCAGTGGGGTTCAAAGAGAACTGGTCCTGATTTAGCAAGATTGGGGGGTAAATATTCTGATGATTGGCATGTTAGGCACTTAGTTAATCCAAGAAGCCTGGTGCCAGAATCAATAATGCCAGGATATGAATTTCTGCTTTATCGTGATGCTAATATTGAAGAAGTTGCTCTAGATATGGAGGTTCTTCGAAGATTAGGTGTACCTTATAGCAGATATATGATTAATAATGCTGCATCAGATGCTGTAATTCAAGCCTCAAATGATAGAGATGCCGAGTTTTTGCAAAAAAGATATGGAGAAAAGATTAATGTTAGAGATTTTGATGGTAATCCAAATAGAGTTACTGAAATGGATGCCTTAGTTGCATATCTTCAAGCGCTTGGAACATTTATTGATTTTGCAGAATTTGATCCAATTGATCCTAGTGAAAATTCTAATAAAAATTATAATAAATGACAGATCTTTTAATTAAATTATCGCCAATAATTGGAACAATTTTTTTCTTTGGTATTTTTTGTTATGTATTTTATATAGTTTTTAAAAAATCAAATAAGAAGAAATTCGACAAATATTCTAAGATACCTATGGATGATGATAGATTATGAAAAAGCAAGATAACGAAAATAACGATAAAACAGTTACAGGGCATAGTTGGGATAATATCAGTGAATATAATATTCCAGCACCTAGATGGTGGCTTATTGTATGGCTCATTACCATAATATGGTCTTTTGGTTATTGGTTTTTTTATCCGACATGGCCAACTACTGATGGCAATTCTAAAGGTAAGTTAGAGTGGACTCAAATCAATCAATTGGAATCTTCGCAAGCAGAAATAGACTCAATTAGAGCCAAATATTTTAACTTAATTAATGAAAAATCATTTGATGAAATATTAGCTGATAAAAAGCTACTTGAATATGCATTAGTTGGAGGTGAGTCAGCTTTTAAAGATAATTGCGCTGGTTGTCATGGTGTTGGAGCGCAAGGATATAAAGGATATCCTAATTTAAATGATGATGATTGGTTATGGGGAGGTAGAGTTAATGATATTTATATTACTTTGCTATATGGAATTAGATCTGGTCATGAAAAAGCAAGATTTAATCAAATGCCTTCTTTTGGTAAGGATAAAATATTATCAAAAGCTCAAATTAACGAGATAATTGATCATGTTTTATCACTTAGTAATAAAAACTTGCCAAATGATAATGGTGCTAAGCTATATGCGCAAAATTGCGCTTCATGCCACGGCGTTAATGGCAAGGGTAACCAAGAATTAGGAGCTCCTAATTTATCTGACGAAATATGGCTTTACGGATCTTCTCGCCAGGATTTATATCATACAATTTACTATTCAAGAGCTGGAGTCATGCCTTATTGGAGCTCAAGGCTAGAAAATGCAGTAATTAAGCAATTATCACTTTATGTTTATCTACTTGGTGGTGGCGAAGGTAGTAATCAATAATTTTGATATATAATGATTTATGATAATTTTATAAATATTAATAATAAATTATCAGAATTATATCAAGGCAATAAAATGCATCATTGTATATTGCTTAATGGTCAAAAAGGCATTGGCAAATTCTCTTTTTCTCAAGAATTTATCAATAATCAGCTCAATTCTAATAATATTTATCATAATTCACTATATATTGATAATGGCGATAAAAGAGATATTACAATTGATAAAATAAGATCAATTAAAGATTTTGTTAATAAGTCATCAATAAATAATTGTGATAAATTTATTATAATTGACAGTATTTGCATTGCTAATTTATCTGCTCAAAATTCAATATTAAAGATTTTGGAAGAGCCAAATCCAAGAAATTATTTTTTCTTAATTTGTCATAATATTAATCAAATCCTAGCAACTATAAAATCAAGATCATATATTATTAATTGCACCAAATTAAATAATGATCAATTTAAAAAACATATTTCAAATCATATTATAGCTAAAAATGAAATTGATTATTTATTTCTTAGTCAAATTTGTAATAATTCAGTAGGTATAGCGCAAAATGACGGCTTGAATCTAATTAAATTTTATCAATTTTTTATTAAATCATTTGCTAATAAGCTTCTTGATGATGATATTATTAAGCTAATTTCAAATAAGGATTTTACTATTGGTAATTTATTAGCAATATATGAATTTTTTACTTTAAGGATTCTTAAGAGGTCTGTCAATATCAATATTGATGATTTTTACAATGATATTGCAGCTATTGATCAAATTAACAAAAAAATTAATTATAATAAATTGAAATTTATAATTGATGATTCTACAAGAATGATAAATGAAGCAAGAATCTATAATTTGGATAAAAAAACATTATTAATTAATATCTTTAATTATTTAAATACTTATGACTAAACTATATAATGCAATTGGATTGATGAGTGGTACATCTGGAGATGGTGTAGATTTGTCTTATATTAAGAGTGATGGTTTTTATGAAATACAAAATTATGGTAATTCCTTTTATCAATATAGTAAGCAATTTCAGCAAAATTTACAATTTATAATAAGAGGCGATCCAACATTATTAGATATTAAATTATTTGAAAATGAGCTGACAAAAATTCATGGTAATTGCGTTAATCAATTTCTTGATGAAAAAAAGATAAGTGCTAGTGAAATTGATGTTATAGGATTTCATGGTCATACAATATTACATAAACCTTTGCAACAAATTACTTGGCAAATTGGCAATGTTGATATGCTTGCTAAATTAACATCAATTAAAGTTATTAAAAACTTTAGAACCTATGATATATCTCATGGAGGGCAGGGGGCGCCACTTGCTCCAATTTACCATTTTTATATTGTTAAAGATAAATCTAAGCCAGTTTTAATTTTAAATATAGGTGGTATTGCTAATATTACATATTTTGAAAATAACAATGAGGACTCAATTCAGGCATTTGATATTTGCTTTGGTAATTCAATATCTGATGAATTAGTTAAAAATAATCTCGATATAAATTACGATAATAATGGTGAAATTGCCTTGTCAGGAAGTATTAATTTTAAAATTGCTAAAGAAATATTAGAATTTGATATTTTTCATAAAAAACCTATAAAATCTTATGATAAATTAGATTTTGATAATATAATTAATTTGTTAAATAATCTTAAAGTAAATGATGCCTTGGCAACATTATCTTATATTATTGCAAAGGTTCTAGATATTAATATTAGTAAATTTTTACCAAATAGGCCAGATAAGATAATTATTGCAGGAGGGGGTAGAAAAAATAAGGCAATAATTAATCAAATAAAAGATGTTATAAAGGATAGTGAGATAATAGATGCTGATAATATGGGTTTAGAGGGTGATTATATTGAATCTGAAGCCTTTGCATTTCTAGCTATTAGAATGATGCAAAGGCTTAATATAAGTTTTAGTAAAACTACCGGCATCTTGAAGAGCAGTTAAAGAAGCTATATAATTTAGCAACGAGATATACCCCAACAATCCCTTCAATAAACCCATATAATCCACCAACAATTGCACCAGCAAGAGATATTTCATATCCTGGATAAAGACTTGAAATTGAATTTAGGAATTCTTGGCCATAACCATTTGACCTAGCCATTAATGTTATTGCAAATATTGCAAATCCCCATATAGTTCCAATAGCTAGTGATAAGGCTCTAATATTTAAGCAATTTTCATTATTACTATTATTTTTAATATTATTAGGCTTTTTATTTGTTGGTATTGGTCTTCTTGAGTTGCGAGGTGAAGAATTTTTGCTAGATATTTTTCTTGGCATAATTTAATAAATTTAGATTATGATATTATTTGAGTTTTATTTTTTAGGTGAATTAACAATTAAACCCAAATTAGCTATTAAAATCATATTTAATGACTAAATTAAGTTTAAATAATCAATATTAGCATTACTAATAGTAAATTTTTTAAAAACTATTATTTTTATAGCAATTTTTTGTTTAATTTTAATTTGGTTTTATTAAAAATGTTTTATAAATTAAGCTATAATATTTGAATTTGATATTTCATGGGTGATTAGCTCAGCTGGCTAGAGCGCTACGTTGACATCGTAGAGGTCACTGGTTCAAGTCCAGTATCACCCACCATTATTATTTATTATCTCTTGCTACTAATATCGCCAATCACTTATCGCATGCAATATGTCTAAAAATTTGATTTCAGTTTATATCATAACTTTTAATGAGCAGGATCGTATTAATGATACAATAATTGCTGCTAAAAAAGTTGCAGATGAAATAATCATAATTGATAGTGGTTCTACTGATAATACTAAGCTAATTGTTAAAAAACATAATATTGATGTCATTTATAATAAATGGCATAGCTATTGTGAGCAGAAATATTTTGCACAAAATAAATGTCGCAATGATTGGGTGTTAATGATTGATGCAGATGAGGTAATTAGCGATCAATTAGCTCAAGAAATTAATCAATTAAAATTAGATGATCAATATTGCTCATTTAAAATTAAAATTAGAAATATCCTGCCTAATCAAAAAAAACCACATAATATAATAGCTGATTATAATGTTGTTAGATTATATAATAAAAAAATATGCTCAATGCCCAAAGATAAAGGAAATCATGATCGCATTTTTGTGCCAAAAAATAAAAAAATTGGCCAATTAAAAGGGTATATCAAGCATTATTCATTTATTAATATATTTCATGCCACTGAAAAATTTAACATTCATTCAAGTGAAATGCAAAAAAAGCTAAACAAAAAATCCAAAAAATATAGCTTTTTTAGACTTGTAACTGAATATCCAAGACAATTTTTAAAATATTACCTCTTTAAAGGTATGATATTTGCTGGTAAGCAGGGTTTTATTTATGCCTCTTCTCACGCTTATTTTAGATTTTTGAAAATAGCAAAAAATATTGAAGGAAAATTGGGCTCTGATCTTAAATGATTCAAAAAAAATTAAACTATATATTGTAATATATATATAGATTGTATTCTTGTGGTTTTTTTGATATAACTTATTTATTTCTATTTAAGTTAAATTTATTTTTAAAAATAAATGAATTTTGTTTCATTTTTAGTTATACTATGCAATTATAAGTAACAACATTGAAGATACTGAAAGATTAATAGCAAGTAATAAAGATTTTTTAGATGATTTTATAAGATATAAAATAATTAAGGACTTATCTAATTTTTTTGACGTTATAAAATATTTTAAATATATTAACTAGAGCATAAATTAGTAGACTATTATAATTAATGTTCCACATATAACATAATCAAAAAATCAAAAACCCTATCAACTAAACAACAACATCAAAATCAAGATCTAAAAAACATCAATA
>CERI01284274.1_pt1 | contig 16218 bp, 27 predicted proteins | sample 350261 | NCBI WGS metagenome assembly CERI01 (sample SAMEA2620979, study PRJEB7988) | marine metagenome | isolation source: saline water (ENVO:00002010), including
ATATATATATAAAGATGTCAGGTGGAATCGCTCAATTGGTTGCCATCGGTGCACAAGATGCACACATAGTGGGCAATCCTCAAGTGAGCTTTTTTAGATCTACGTACAAACGTCATACGAATTTTTCGCAAACTGTTGAAAAACAGGTTATTCAGGGTAACCCCGCTCCTAATGGTATGTCTACAATTCGCTTCGAGCGTAAAGGTGACCTACTCAGTTTTGTTTACTTAGCGCCTCGTCACGGCGATAAGTCGTTTACCGCGAGTGACTGGATTGATCAGATTTCTAAGATTGAACTTCTGTGCGGTGGTCAGGTAATCGACACACAGGATTCTAATTTTTCTCAATATGTGGCTCCTACACTGATGGCTTCGAATTTTACTAAATCCGCTGCTGGTCATGGTGTAGATAGTGATGCTGATACTAGTCGCTCTCGTTTCTATCCTTGTCGATTTTCGTTTTGTGAGAACTGGCAGACGGCTTTACCTTTAGTCGCTTTACAATTTCACGATGTAGAGTTACGTATTACGTGGGGCCCTAATACAATTAACAGTGGGCAACCTTTTGATCATAGTTGGGAATGCTATGCACACTTCGTCTACCTCGATTCTGATGAACGTAGCGTACTTTCTCAAACTCCTCAAAATATGTTAATAACACAAGTTCAAAAGTCCACGCCATCTCTTAATACCATACAAGACCTTACGTTTAATCACCCTGTGAAATATCTATGCGCAGCTGACGGTTCTGATTTAACTATCGCTGCAAACGGTAACAAGGTCAAACTTCAGATTAACGGAACTGATGTCACAGATTTCAAGTATATGGATCCTCACTATACTTCGGTCGCGGAATACTATCACACAACTGCATCCGTACCCAGTTCGACTGGTGCTAATAAAAAACGCTTCATATATCCATTTTGTTTAGAAACGGGTAAGATACAACCTACAGGAAGCTTGAATTTTAGTCGGTTAGATAGTGCACGACTCGTTAGCGAAACACAGGTTCATGAAGATGATATTTATGCAGTGAACCTTAATATATTGCGCATAGAATCGGGTATGGGTGGTTTGATGTACAGTAATTAAATCGTATATAATAATAAATGTGGTTGTTTCTATTTCTCATATTTTTCGTTTTTATGATCACCTATGATCCTAAATCCGGAACGCTCAATAAATATATCCCCCAAGAAAATGCATCGTGTAAGGATGGACACTATCAAGAAATTCAATTTGGGAAATACGGACAAGGGTGTCCTAATCGTGAAACTACTAAAATGGGAACAATAATATCTACTTAAAAACAATAGTTATGTAATATATACATGTTTGCTTTAGATCGAGAGACTACTATTGCACTGGCTATAGTAGCATGCATTGCTACTTCGTATTATATTTATACAGATCTTAAAAAATCTAAGGATGATATTTCAAGAATTAAGCGTTTTCTAGATAGTGTCACGAGTGGACCCGAAGAAATGTATATGCGGGGTGCCCCCCCTCAAGCAGTTACAGAAGTTCAACGTGAAGCGGTTATACAGAAAGTACAACCAGAAGTTATAAATGAAGGTCAGGGTTCTGCAATTAAATCTCCTGAATAATCTTATCAGGGGGTTATAGAAGCTAATGAGCGATGAAAAAACACAAAGCGATTGCTGTACCAGTTACATTTTCTGGGAATGTACCTCGTTTTCTAACAGTTAGAGATAAAAGATTCAGAGAATGGATATTCGTCACAGGAGGGTGTAGAAGGCGTGAAATAGATAACCCTATACGCACGGCTTTACGTGAGCTTGAAGAAGAAACCAGGGGAGTACTATCATTGAAAAGGGGTGAATATACCACGTATACATTTAATGTTAAAGAAAGCTCTAATGTAGAGCTCGAATATAACGTATTCATATTTTTTGTAGAGTTTTCAAAAGCGGAACAACTTGAAATGATTAATAGGTTTAACGAAGAGAAGTATAAAATGCAGACCAAAAAAATACACGTGAAAAGAACTTACGACGAAAATGATTTGATGAGTTTTGACACGTTGGCAGAATTTAATTCGAGACGTCGATGGGATAGAATAGTACATAATGTATTGGAAAATCCCAAATTTTATTCCTGCATGACTTCGGCAAATAGAAAAACATTCTCTATAAGATAATGAAGTCTAAGAATTACATTCTTAAACAAATAAAGGAAATTCTTATGGATAGGAAATCTTACAGGGAGGAAAAGGCAGACTGTTATATAGAAGATGTAAAGAATCAAACGGTATATGAACTTTTGGTTCTAAAGCGAGATTTATCTAAACAGGAGGAGGAGTATATTGATGTATCGTGTAGAGCTTCAATTTGGCACGAAGAAGAGGATTAAAAAGATAATTGTAATAAGATATAAGATAAGTATGTTTAAGAAGTGGTGTCGTGACCACGGATTTTATAATAAATCCAATATTTCACATGTGCTCATGGATGGTGGCATCCTATCTGTTCCATTTGAAAGATTGAATGAATTTTACGACATATATTTAAAAGCTGTAAATTTAGGTGAAAAGATTTTTGTAGTCGAACAAAAAACCACACCATTTAATTTCTTCGTCGACTTGGATTATAAAGACGAGGAAGATATCCCATTTGAAAGATTAGAAGAATATGTCCGCATTGTATGTGACCGTGTGAAATTGTATGGTGGCAAAGATGTGCTTATATCTGCAGCGTCCCCAAAATATGATGGAAACAATCTAAAAAAATATGGGATTCATATGAATTGGCCTGGTTTTGTTGTGGACCATGCATCAGCTATGGCCTTGTATTCACATATAGTATCTACAATGAATCTCATGTTCCCAGGTAAACCATGGGACAATATCGTAGATGCATCGGTATATGGTAATGGTCGAAAGAATGTGAAGGGTAGTGGTTTTCGAATGCCATGGTCTCATAAATATGTAAAAGGTGAAATTCATGGTGAATATAAACCGGTGATTATGTATACACATGAAGATGGAAAATTGACTCGTATATTTGATCAAGATCCTACAATCGAGATTATGTATATGGCAACAGTTAGAACCCAATCTACATCTATAAATATTATAGAAGGATCGGTTCGGGATGAAGGTTCCTTTTCTGCAAATGAAATGAAAAATGAATTTCGGAATGAAACAACATCACACGAACTCGCGATGTTTATTCAGAATGAGATGGAGGGTCAATCACGCACTCAAATACGAAAAATTTATGGTAATAAACACACATTTCTCGTATCATCCAATTCTAGGTATTGTGAAAATCGCGAACAAACACATTCATCAAACCATGTATGGTTTCTTATAAATGGTAAAACTATTCAACAGCGTTGTTTCTGTACTTGCGAAACAATGAAAGGTCGACGCTATGGGTACTGTAAAGATTTTTACGGTCGGAAGCATATGATACCTGAACATATTTTTAAGGAATTATATCCAGATGGCTATCATCCACCGATCGTATCTACACCACAAAATACATGTATGCCATGTACAAAAGAAAATGTATGTGATTCGGTCGTAATATGTGAAGAAGTACAGAAGTTTATTAACAGGAATATGATAGAATCAGGTTGTATCAAGGTAGAAAGCATGACAAAAAAATTAAAAAATGTGAGAATGGTTAATACTGATTATACCTGTTCAGTTTGTAAAAAAAATAAAATCAGATTTAAAATTACTAAGAATCGTATAATCATGGCATGTTCGTGTAATTCCAGAGAACATAATTTATCAGATAAAATATTACGTTTACTGTAAAGATGTTACAAGTGTTATTAATTGCAATGGTTATATTCATATTTTCGAAATTAATGAATATCAGGGAATACACTGAAATCGATAAAATTATAAAGGAAACCCATAAATATTCTGGTATACATCCAGTGTTGTATAAAACTTTTTTAGCTAATATGAGTTTAGCTACAGATTACATGAATAATGATAAATTCAAGAATTCTCAAACAGCGTTAGTTAACGCGGTCAACAATTTAAATGACATTGTAGGATATATGATTTTAACTGATGGGGATTTAATAAATGAAGTTGCCGAGATAAGTGATCGCCTCGGAATTACATTTGAACGTATATTGATGAAAAAAAGTATGAATAAAGGTGAAAAATATAGATCTAAATATATTTAAAAAGAAATAACGTCTTTATTAGAGATATGATTCCAGCTCCCCGAACTAGGCACACTCGTTCAGGTCGGGTATCAAAAGCACCAGAACGCATGAAACCTACAGAAGACGTAGTTGATGATGACTACAGTGATGACGAATATGATACAGAATATGAAATAACTGACGACGATGTCAGTGAAGATGACAGCGATGATGAATGTACCGATAGTGATGAAGATGAAAATGGGAATTTAGTAGGTTTCATTGTAAGTGATAAAGAAATTTCAGATGATGAGTACGAAGCTTAAAAATAAGTGTTCTATTATAATTACATGGAAACTGAATTAGGTAATCCTATCGAATATAACCCTCGAATTATAGATAAGGATGAAATAGATGGTAGTGAAGCGATACAAAATCATATTCCAGAAAACCAGAATGACCAACAATATTATTATCATCCTCCTCCTCAACCACAACCTTATATGGTGACTCCGGAACAATATCAACCCAAATCTTCTGATATATTTACATCATTGGATAAAGTGGCATACATCATGACTTTTGTGGCGTTTATATTAGGTTTTTTCATGGGTAAGACTATGCAACCAGTTATTCTTAGACCCGGTTGACATTGGTTCAAAATTTTTAACGGATTTATCCGTGTATTCAATTTTTCTACTGGTAATTACTGGGCGGACAACCCCTTCAGTAATTATTTTTGAAGCCTTTGCATTATTATCATCTAATGAATTTATATCAGTAATAACAAAATTTTTACGAAAATTCGATATTTGCATATAAGTAATCTTTGTCATATTATTAAGAGAGTATTTTAATAATATGAGTTTAAGTATTAAAGTATAATTAGTTTCATTTTTTATCTGTTGTATCAACATCATCAGAATTTTTGTCATTCTCCTCTATAGCTGACAATTCGTTCTCACGCTGTTTGCGACGTTTTTCAATTTCATCAAGTACGATTGCGTCAGCTTCTTTTACCAATTCTTCCATTGAGGTGGAAGGCTTTTCTCTCTGAAGACGCTCGATTATTTCAGCTGGGTGACTAATCGGTGCTTCGTCAGGTTTATTATAATATTTTGAATTTTCATCACCTGCCTTATAAAAGAGTGGTTTCCCATCTTTGTCCTTATCTACTTGCATATCACTTTTACGATCATTGAACATTTTAGCAGCCATGGCTTGATTCTCTTTGTAACCTTTCATGAGTTCTTCTAACTTATCATTGGTATAATGAGAATCTTCAATTTTACTCGGATCTGGTGGAATCAATAACCACTTATATAAATCGACGACGTATATATCAAATGTCGCATCCTCCTTTTGCAGTCTTTTAGCGTGGTTGGCTGCTTCATCACGTGTAGAGAAAGCACCTCTTATTTTTATCCCAAATTTATCATTTTTTTGTGGTGCTTCAGGTCCTACGATGGACAAACACGCGTACAATTGACCAGGTACAACAGTATAATCCTGTTCTAACGACATATATATATTTCTAATGTCATTAAACTTTAAGCTATATAACTTAAGTTGGACATCAATTAAAGAATTTACATATACAGTATATATATGGATAAACTACGTCGGTTACATAATGAAGAGAAACGGTCTCTGATTGAGAGTGTGGCAATAAAAGGTGCGAAAATATTAGATGTTGGTTGTGGGTTCGGTGGTGACCTTCAAAAGTGGGAGAAAATGAATGTAAAGATAAATATGTGCGAACCTTCGGTTCATGCTTTACAAGAAGCTAAGAGACGTGCATTAAATATGAACATGTCAGTGAATTTTTATCATGGTGACATTTTTGAATGTCCGCGTGAAAAATACGACATTATTTGTTATAATTTCTCACTACACTATATTTTTCAAACACGTGAACTATTTTTCAATACATTACACGAAATAAAAAAACGAATAAAACTTGGTGGTATTGTCATGGGTATCATTCCCGATTCTGAAAAAATAATTTTCAATACACCATTAAAAGATTCCATGGGTAATTTTTTTAAAATGAAAGGTACAAGTTATGGTGATTTCGGAGAAAAATTATTTGTTCATCTGGTCGATACACCTTATTATGCAGATGGTCCCAAATCTGAACCCATTGCTCATAAAGACATGCTCATAACACATTTAGAGAATCTGGGGTTTGAATTGATGAAATGGGAACCATTAAAAGGAAATAACATTTCTGAGTTATACAGTAAATTTATATTTGTATATAGAAATGATCGCAATAGTGATAATAATAACAATCAGTGTGATTTTACTCTTAAACTTCCGTGAAGACCACAATCTCACAAATGTAAAAGAGAAGTATAGAATACTCAGGGAATATCTTATATCTACGGATGATCCCATGTTCAGAATGATTCACAAGGAAATCCCATTAGTCGCATACAGGGGGTCGTTTCTATCCGGTATAGGTTACAATACTAATAAAGGTGAAGAAATCGGTATATGCATAGATGGTACATCTAATCAAGTTTTTCACGTTCTTCTCCACGAATTAGCTCATTGCACAGTAGATGAATACTCACATAGTGTAGGGTATTGGCAAAATTATAGTAAATTGAAAAATATAGCTGTACAACTTGGTATATATGAAAATATAAACGAGGAAACACCGTTTTGTGGGAAAACGATTTCAGATTAATAATGTTAGCTAAATATATGGAGTTCAATATCAGGCAACCTACCGTCGACAGGGTTCTTCTTTCACTGTTAATGTGGTTTTTATTGATGGTGGGTGCGTTCCTTACGCGTTTACCATCACCATATTGGATTAATATGACTACGATGACATTAATATTCCCATTTATTATATGGTATCTCGGCAATACAAGTCTGATAATCAGTATGCAACCAACAGCTGTAACAGTTGCATTATTGTTTTCGATGTTATTCTTGATTCTAATAACTGAAGGGATGTCTAAAGTACCTGCTATAAAGGTATTTTCCAAACAGTTAAGAGATAGTTACAGAAATTACGGTAAAGATGTTAAAACAGCATGGTTACCGTTACTTATGACGATGATAGCCCTACTTATAGGGGTAGTGGCTAGTTATGTAATACTTGGGGGTAGTATCCTTGACCTATATTAAAAATATTTACGTGTGACGTAAAAAATAATAGCCGCGACAGTGCCAGTAGAGGCTAAACCTACGAGGCTACGATTCCCCTGAGCGTTTAAGAACTTGGGTACATTGCTAGCTAATTTTTCCTGAACAGGTTTGCTCACGGAGATACCGGCTGCGAGTAAAACGACGAGTGCATCGAATTGTTCGACTGTTAAATCGAATGGAAGTTTCTTTTTAGTAGTTTCTTTAGAAACCGTGTTCTGGGGAGTCGGTATCATAACTTGCTGTTGAGCCATTTGAACTGCACGGGGATCTACTCCCATCATGGGTGTTTCAAATGTTTGTTCTTGTGGATAACTCATAACATCAGAGATCGGAGTCGAATCCATCGCGTCTTTATATTCATTCACATTTTTTTCAGGCAATTCTGGCACAAATGCGTTCGATTTTGAAAACTTATCCAAGGGAACCATACTGTCATTATCTTCTGATAAATTCATAGTTACAACCGAATCTGACATTTACATTAACTTATTTTTTTTAGACATTCGAATATCGCATTCTTTTAGATACATGAAGATATATCTAAAAGAATGTTCCCAGAGGGGCTCGAACCCTCGACCTTGGCGTGCCTCGTGTGAAATTAAATTCACCATGTATACATAGTATAAGCACCACGCTCTAACCAACTGAGCTATAGGAACGTGGATCATTCCGCATATGGGAGATCTGCACGGGGGATTCCCTATTATTACATGCGTTGAATCTTTAAGTGTATAAAGATTATACACCAATTATGATAAATGGAGTGTACCGATGATTACGATTGTGATCCAGTTGTTAAACATTCTGAATTAAACTTGGAAATTCGTCAAATTGTAGACGAAGTTTACGAAGCCCTTGGATCTGGCCACAGTGAACGTATATATCATAATGCCATGGAAGTTAGTCTCAGGGAGTTAAATATACCTTATGAGTCAGAACGTCACGTCCCTATATATTATAAAAATCATGTAATAGGAATGGCTCGCGCTGATATAATATTAAGACATAATGTGGTACTGGAACTTAAATCGGTAAAAACACTAACCGAAAACATGATATCACAGGCTCGAAAATATCTTCATCAATTGAAACTTAATACAGGATATCTAATCAATTTTCCTGTTAGTGAAGGTTGTAAAGCTGAAGTCGTCGAGATTATATTGTAGGGATAAACTCCCATTTAAGATCACTGCATATCGATTTCCAGATAACATCTTGTGAATGCAACTTCTCTTTTGATTTTAACAATGGGAAATATTGCAAGTATGAGTCTTCCGATAACAATTCACAAAATTTATAAAGTACGTAAGAATAACTCAGAAAATTTTTCCGGTCACTTGGGCAATTATCGTCGAAAGGTTTTTGTATATCCTTGAACATCATACGTAATTGTTCCTCGAGTTCAGTTGGCATTTTAGGTGGTTTAATACCACTCAATATATTCGTGATATATGGAACATGTTCATAATATTTATTCAATTTAAGTTTTTTTAATAATAATCGGACTTTTGCGTGTGTTATTTCGCTAAGTGATCTAATTTTCATTTTTTTAAACTCATTACGTAATTCTTCGATAACATCTTTCGGTATAGTTGTGATTTCCTGAGCCTGAAACTGAGACAGCCACTCATTAAAATGATTATCTCGTTTGTAAGAGTAATTTATAACCTTTTCAGAGGTTTCCTGTTCTTCTTTATAAGTTAGTTCTTCGCTTATCAATACTTCCAATATACAACCACATGAGTCACACACTAATTCACTTGTATCATGGAAATGGAACACGTTACTATTCGGACACGATGGACAATAGTCAATTCTTACACGTTCTATTGGTCGATCGATATTTTTTTTTTCAACATTGACAAGATAATCCGTATAAATGTCCTTTTTTTGTAATCCAGATGTCTCTTTACAATTAAATATATTATTCATCGTAACTTCATTTTTAGAATCTGTGTCTATGTATTGATGTATATATGGCATACATCTACCAATATATAATGCCATTTCCGCCTCATATCGTATTTTATTTGATGGGTCGGTTTCTATCGAATGTAACCAATTATCAATTTTATTATTATACCTGCTTAAAAAATTACCTTCCATGTATATAAATGATTAAATTACTCAATTCGTTTTTAATTAACACAATATATCTATTCCATAATATCACCACTATCATTTTTAAGAAATATAACTATTCAGTAGTCAATCGAAGTATCGAATATATGATAAATCATGAAAAAGAATACATAACAAGTGAACCATTTTGGGAACAGTGTTCAGATGAACATGATGTTGATATCGACTATTATTTGATTGACAAATCACATGATCAGCCTATACCCGACATCCCAGATGCAGTAGATAAGATTATCATACGTGTCAAGTATTGGTATAATAACAAGATTTACAAATATATCACGTATAATCATAAATATACATGGCCTCCACATAAATCGAAATCTATTTCTTTCCATGTCCCACTATCAAGTGCTCAATTATTAGATCATGATGATAAACCGATTAGAGATGTTCTCGAAAAAATCCGACGGTATGCAGGTCCCCATTCAGATTTTCACGGGGAAAAAATTAAAATTAGTGATATGTTATATTATACGGAATCTTTCTTAGATACGAATTTTCCTAAAATTAAGATCCGAAACTACCTCGGTATGAGTAAAACTGTCGATACAGTTACGGGGTGTATCAATGATCTTCGTTTACCTTAGTGGCTAAGTAAAACTTCAATTCACCTAAATTTGCCACATTATATTTCAAGATTAAAAATCTGTTTTGTTGTTCTTGCATAATCTGTACAGTTGAACACATACTTGTGGCTTTGGTAAATATATTCATGTATCTGAGTGAATATACACCTGTCATTGTAGGGCATTCATCTACACATTGTATTTCTGTTTCCTGATCTGCAAAGTCACCCTTACAAACTAAACGCAGGATTTTACCCCCTCTAGAAATTTCTATTTCATCTCCAATATTCGCCATGTCCCTGCATATTCTCTGAAAATCCACCGATCCCATCGGTGTATTTACAGTCATATCCATTTCGGGAACCTCTATCTGATTTTCATTTATGTCTAATAATTTCAATGCAAATTTGGTAGAGGTTTTTTTGTATTCACTGTGAATTTCAATGTTCATATATTCTTTAGAATTTACACTAATCACTAAAACATCATTTGCTGTGATAGTTTTTAATAGTTTATATATATTGGTCATATTAACGCCACAATCGATTGGCTCTTGACACTCATACTCCTCGAAATTTCCAGCTGGGAGATGCATATCTATCAAAGATGTCCGAGCTGTATCAAGAGTGACTATGGAGACTCCTGTCGGTTTAAAATATATATTGACATCGTTAAGTATATCCTTAAGTACTTCAAATGTAGACTTTATAGCCGACGCCTGAATCGTCACTAATTTCATCTTTCTAATCGAAGAATTAATTCTTTATATCACTATAAGCGACATCGTCTACTTTACGACTAATTTTCTCTTGTAATTCCTTAGTCATTGGGGGTTGTAAAGACTGTCCATATTGGTCCAGACCGAACATCTGCCCTGTAGGTTCCCCGTTCAGTGTCGTAGAATTAATGGTTCCGAAGCCACATGTCTCGAGTTCCTCTACGGGTAATAATGATTTTAACCAGTTTTGTATCTCACGTCCCACCAAGAGTTTACCGTTTTTTGTTAGTAAGGTTGGGACTCGTGTTATCGACGTTTTGAACTCTGGGGGTATTCCTAAATCTGTGACATTGTGATACTGTACGACTTGTTGTAACTGATTATGTTTTTTTATAAAATTTATGACATCCATACTATATTTACAATTGGGGCTAAATATTAACAGAGACATCTACATTCCTTGTTTAAAAAAAATAAGAAAATTTAACACGTTTTTTTGTAATGTATATTAATGTATATCACATTATTGTTTCTTATACTATTTTTCATATTGTTCGAACCCAGGGTAGAAACGTTTGTGTATTCGGGGTCACATAATACTGTTCATGACATCGCTTTAAAAGATGACGAACCTGATATGTCACTATACAAATTAGTAGATACTGTCACCATTAATAGCGAGTTGATAGAAGATTTTGTAATCTTAACTAATAAATACATATACGAAACGAGTGGTATCCACAATTACATAATAGAGACAAAAAATGTAAAACAATATAAACACACAAATAAAAATCATTATTTGTATAGATGTGAATTCATGTGCGTAAAACCGAGTGGTTTTACGTTTGGATTCTCTGTTGTATCAGATATAATTGTAATCGATAATAAAGCTTCTCATGTCATAGGTGTTCGTTCACAAGAATTAAATATACAACCCCCTTCTGACACAACCCCATTTGTAAGTACCATAGAAGGTTCTAAGTTTGTCGAATACACGGATATAAAAAACAGTGAGTTAGATCTTATAAAAAAATAGCATAGTTACTAATAATGATAAATGTACATGAGATTTCTGATATCATCAATAATAGGAATCGTATGAAAAAAGAGACGTACGTCGAGTTATATAAACAGATAACTCGTAAAATACGCCGTGCAGTTGACACGAAACGTAAACACGTGTTTACTCAAATTCCATCTTTTATCATGGGTTATCCTACGTTTAACAGGTTAAAAGCTTTAAATTATATAAAACGACAATTAGAATTGGCTGGTTTTGATGTTTTCATCATGGATGATTTTCATATTAATATAACATGGAAAATTAAAAAATCTCATGTCGAATCAAACTCGTTATCTACAGAGGAATTTCCGACTCTTATAAATTTAAAAAAGGCTGCAAATCAATACAGGAGAGATGCGCAAAACGTCTAATAAAAAAAGTTCAATTAATCATAAATGGACAACCTAAACGTTTTAGTGGAAGCTAAGAGAGAATATCTTGAACAATTATCTATACTTATTTGCCCCGTCATGATCGACGTATTCGATTCTATGTATCAGGAATCCCATAAACTTTCGAAAGGTAGGCAGGTTCTTATCATGTTTCAAAAGCTTTTAAAAGATGTCCCAGAGTGGAATGAGACAATGGCGAAGCAGCATACAGATAATATAGCTGATAGATGTTCATGGTTCAAGGATCTTGTTGCCGCTGTGTTTGTAAGTTCTGTGAAAATTCTATCTGCTGTCCGGTTGAGCAAAGAATCAAAGAAAATGTCAGTGAAGTTACCAACAAATGAAGTATTTATCCATACGTGTTATAGAAACGCTGCAAAAGATCTTTACAGAGATCCATACATATTCAGTGAAACTCAATCAGAACACACCCGTAATGATAAATTATATGAACGTTTTTCAATTTGCGTTGAAACATCTGTAAAGGAACTTATTCCCGTTCAACAAATACTACAAACATACATGTCAGCGGATGCGAGTGAATATGTTGATGGTGGAGAACCAGAATTACGTGACGACGATGTAGAAGAGTATGACGAAAATCAACCACACATGGGCGAGGAACTAGGCGAGGAATTAGGTGAGGAACTAGGCGAGGAATTAGGTGAAGAAAATATGGAAGGTGGTGGCTTAGAAGAGGGAGCTACAGATGATCGTCTAGGAGGTGACGAATATCAAGATGATCATTCCGGAGAAGTGTTACAAGGATCCCAGAACCCATTCCAGAACGAATTTAAAACTATCCGAGCTAACCCAGAAGAACATGTACATGATCAACCCGAAGATAGTGACGAACTATTCTCGGATGCCGCCGATTCCCGCAGTAAAAAACTTGGTTATTAGATATGGACGAGTATCTTAGAGAGCCTGCATCGGCTGCACTCATTGCAGCGGGGATAACCGCTATGTACATACACGGCAAAGCTAGATTAAATGACGAAGGTTCACTCACGACGAGTTCTTACGCAAAACCAAGCGCCCTGGTAGGTATATTGGTTTATTTTATAGTCTCGAATGGGTTAGGTAAACGTGAAACTATTTCATCAGACCCGTTTTGAGTAACTTAAAGATAAATAACATGTAATAAATATAATGACTTCCATCACCGCTTTTAATGACATGATGGGACAATTTCTTACGGAATTGCATTCGGCTTTTCCAGAAGAAAAGGGATTGAAGAAATACATGGCTGCTTTTGAAATCATGAGATCTGCTAATGGTAAACTAATTATTGAAGGTTTTATGAATAGTGTTAAGCCATACGTGGACAAAATCAATGCGCGTGATGAAACATTCTTCCTTGATAATGCAGCGGATATCGATTTTCTAAAGGAAATTAACATTAAAGGATGCTGGCCGAATGCTTCTGACAGTACACGTGAAGCTATCTGGCAGTATATCCAAACGTTGTATATGCTAGGAACTACAATTACAGCAATTCCACCAGAAACGCTTAGTATGATTGAGAACGTAGCCAAAAAATGTGCGGATGAAATGCAGAATGATGACGGTGAACTGGCTATAGACGAAGGCTCTCTTATGAAATCTATGCAGGGACTTTTAAGTGGTATGTTAAAAAAATAAAAATCGTATAATATAAATGGTATCATTGTTTGACGATCCTAAGCAAATATTCAGAGCTGATAAAATTACAGAATTTTGGCCAATAAAAGAACATTCAGCAGAGGATCGGGTTAATGCAACTGCTCGTTTTATAATTTATGCTACATGTGTTCTGTATACGATACGCCGTGATATACGTGTTTTTATATTAGGTTTCACATGTTTAGGTGTTTTATATGTCATGGAAAATTCGAATATGATTAAGGGATCTTCTATACCCGGAGAATTTGATGACCAGACTCCAGTATGTCAATTGCCATCACAAGATAATCCCATGGGAAATGTTCTGATAAGTGATTATGATGGACGCCCAGATCGCCCTTCTGCATGTGAATATCACTCTGTAAGGGATGAAGTCAATCACATGCTTGCAGATCGAATTCCATATGGTCCACAGAAATCCAGATCACCGACTCCTGAATATCAACGAAACGCATACTCCAGGCAATTCGTATCGGGACCGGTGACGTCGATACCTGGTGACCAGACGGGGTTTGCTGAATGGCTTTATGGTGGAAAAGGTGACGACTTTTGCAAGACGGATCCATCTCTATGTGACCCGAACGCGAGAGGGGTTCAACTCGAAGCCTTTAGTGGATTACAGTCTAATAATGATAAACGAAGTGGTATGATAGGTGGTGGAAATAATTGAGATTAGTTATATTATGTTAGTATATAATAACAAATGGCTTATCAGCTTCAACCCGGATTAAACTTGGTAGAAAATCCCGCGCGTCCAGAAACATGTGCAACAGAAGAGGTATTTTCCTACCCCCAGCCCAGCACTCTAAATTACATTTCTGGTCGTCCCAATACGATGTTATATGGAACTTCACCTTTTAAAGCTGGTAAAGGAGCTCCCGCAGAATATATACAGACAAGTGACGAATTACGCCCCCAGTCGACCTCACGATTTAATAAGATAGTGGCTCGGACATATGAAAAAGAGATGTTTCCTCATCAAAATGTCGCTTGTAAACTTCCATTAAAGACGATGCGTTATGAACCTGGTAGTACGAGAGCTGAAACACAAAACAAATTATTTGATATGAGGTATTCTCGTCAATAAAAATATTCATAACATGTAAGAATGGCAGACCCTGCTTCAATATTAGCGATTGCTGGATTAGCCTTTATGGGTAAAAAATTAAGTGATCCTAAGTCTGAAAAATACACGAATAATCGGAAAACTACAGACGCCTCACCACAACTTTCGCAGACATTTCCCAGTGAAGTACCGAATATATATACACCAAAACCAATCGAAACCCATGGAATGTTAGGACAACCAGACTCGAAAATGGAACATAATAATTTCGGTGATATAACACCACAAGTAAGGACAAGTGGTAACGAGATATTAGATATGCGAGGTAGGATGTTTGATAATGGGCGCATGAATAACCTGTCTCCAATAGAAAAACAACTTGTCGGTCCAGGTATAGGTGTGGGTCCTGATGTTCCGGCAACAGGTGGATATCAACAGCTTGTCAGGGTTAATCCTGAAAATGTAGGGGCTTATAGACTTACAACTTTACCTGGTAGAACTGGACCAGGTTTTGACACATTCGGTGGGCGTCGTGGCAAGATGGGTGAGATTGCGAATAACAGACCCGAAAAAACAGCATTTTTACCTAGTCGTCGCCCTACTGTCGGCGGGAGGTCTCAAGGCTTTGATGGACATGTTATTCGAGGAACACATGTAAATGGTAAACGTCTGACAAATCGTTCGCATACCGGAATGCGGAATGATGGTCTAAACTTTGCAGGTGCTAAACGCATAGTGTCCAATGTCACTATGACGTCAGACCCTACCAGAAATAAGAAGGATGGTAATATGGAACAATATATTTACAATAACCAGGTCGCACCAAGTATAAGTAACTATTCTCATGGTTACGTTGTTTCACCTGGTGTAGCGATCGGGGGATCCCAACCCCACTCGAATGATAAGTTGTTTCAATATGGTTTCCGTCCAGATGATAAACGTGGTAAAGCAAATAGAATCGGTAATGCTGGGAGAATGAACGTACGCGCGGGGCCTCTTAATCAAGGTGGATTAGTTACAACTGCACGAAATGACTCAACGCATATGAATCGCCACACAGGACCCGTCAATGCTGGGTGGACACAACAATATACAAATCAAATGTACCATAAATTCAATGCTTATAAGGGTAATATAAATCCCAATTCAACGAATGAAAGTCTATCTATAGCTAAGCAGCAAAATAACAGTAATCCCATAGCTCAAAAGCTTTTATAATTTAATTTCCGAGTAATAACACCCATTAAAATATTATCAGTGTATTTTAATGAGCGTATACACGTTAGATATAGATAGTAGTGAACG
>CERI01033006.1_pt1 | contig 16212 bp, 13 predicted proteins | sample 350261 | NCBI WGS metagenome assembly CERI01 (sample SAMEA2620979, study PRJEB7988) | marine metagenome | isolation source: saline water (ENVO:00002010), including
CCTAGAGAAATGACATCTTCAATGACAGAACCCGGCTTATAGATTGTCTAGCAAAACAATTATTTGTTCTACTTTTGTACTTTTAATCAAAATACAAACTTATTGACTAATTTTCAAAAACCCATACTATCCCAAATAATCCCACAATGGAGGGTGTATTGAAAATAATAAAGGTTGATAATTTTTTGAAAAAATATGTTTTTATCAAGTTACGAAAACAAAATAGACAAGAAGGGACGGGTATCTGTGCCAGCAACTTTTAGATCTCACTTAAATTCAGTGGGTTACAATGGTTTTATATGTTATCCATCTTTTAATCATTCAGCCTTAGAAGCCTGTTCTCAAGACAGGATAGAAAAACTTTCAAACACTATAGACTCTCTTAATCCATTTGAAGAAAAAAGAGATTTCTTTGCAACTTCAATTTTATCAGAAAGTGAAAATTTACAATTTGATACAGAAGGAAGAGTTTCTTTATCAGAAAAACTTTTAAATCATGCAAAAATTAGTACTAATATTTTATTTGTTGGTTTAGGAAAAACTTTTCAAATATGGGAACCAAAAAACTTTGAAAAATTTAAAATTGTAGCAAGAAAAAAAGCTTATCAAAATAGATCTAATTTAAAATGGGATAACAAACAGAAGGGAGAGCTGTCATGAGCATAAATATTGGAGGCGGAGAATTAAAAGAGTTGAAACCTAGAATACTTGTTTTAGGTGTTGGTGGTGCTGGAGGTAATGCAATAAATGCAATGATTGAAGCTGGTATGGAAGGTGTTGAGTTTGTTGCGGTTAATACTGATGCACAGGATTTAAAAATGAGCAAAGCTCATGCAAAAATACAAATAGGTATGAATTTAACAAAAGGATTAGGAGCAGGAGCTAAACATGATATTGGTCAGGCAGCTGCAGATGAGTCTTTAAATGAAATTACAAATTACATGCAAGGATCTAATATGGTTTTTATTACATCTGGTATGGGAGGTGGAACAGGAACAGGCGCTTCACACGTGATAGCAAAAGCTGCTAGAGAATTAAATATTTTAACAGTCGGAGTAACCACTCTTCCTTTTTCTTACGAGGGACCAAAAAGAATGAGAAGAGCAGTAGAAGGCTTAGAGGAATTTAAAAAGCATCTGGACACAGTAATCGTTGTGCCAAATCAAAACCTTTTCAAAATTGCTAGTGAAACAACTACATTTGAAGAATCTTTTAATTTATCAAACAATGTTTTAAAGCACGGAGTGCAAAGTGTTACTGATTTAATGGTAAGACCAGGAATGATAAATTTAGATTTTGCAGATGTGGAAACTGTAATGAGTTCAATGGGCAAAGCAATGATGGGAACTGGAGAAGCTGAAGGTGAAAATCGAGCGATGGCTGCAACTGAAATAGCTTTAAATAATCCATTGATTGATGAATACTCCCTTCAAGGAGCTAAAGGTTTGTTAATTAATATCACTGGAGGAAAAGATTTAACGTTATTTGAAGTTGACCAAGCAGTTAATAAAATTAGAGCTGAAGTAGATCCTGAAGCTGAATTAATATTTGGTGCTATTAAAGATGAAAATATGAATGGGAAAATCAGAGTATCAATTGTAGCAACTTCACTCGACGGACATAAAGTTGAAAATAAAACTGTTTTAAATATGGTTTCAAGAATACAAAATAGAAATACTGGTTATTCAGATAGTTTATTTTCTCATAACTCAAGGGTAGACAATAATACATTAAGTTCAATTGATGGCGCAACAGCACTTAAACTGGATGAAAGTTACGAAGTTAACGATGAACAAAGCGTTAAAGTTGATCTCGAAAATAATTTGGTTAACGAAAATTTAGAAAACACACAATCTTACGAGGAAGAATTAAGTGATATTCCTTCAGGTGTTTCAATGGAAAATGCATCATATATGGAAAATAATGTTAACGATGCACAAGATAGTATTGATGATACTACTTTATCTGAGGATATTATTGAGGAATATACTCCAAAACTTTTTTCAGAAGAACAAAATCTTCACCAAGAAGCTGAAGCAGAGCCCGAAGAAGAAATTAATAATGACTCAGAGCAACTATTTGATCAGGATACAAGTGAAGATGAAGATTTTGAAATTCCTGCATTTTTGAGAAAACAAAAATTTTAATGTTAAAAAAAAAAATTAATGAGCAACTCTATATCATCACTGGAATTATCCCATTTTCCAGTGATGTTGAATGAGATTATCAAAATTTCTTCACCTTCAAAAGGAGGAACTTATATAGACTGCACTTTTGGAGGAGGCGGTTATTCCAAACAGTTACTTAAATTTTCAAAAACAATAATTAATGCATTAGACCGAGATAAAAAAGTAAAAGAAATAGGAAAAAGGTTAGAAAAAAAATATCCTAAAAGATTTAAATTTTATCAAACAACATTCAGTCAAATAGAGATAGTTACAAAAGATCTAGTAGATGTAATTATATTTGATCTAGGCTTATCATCTATTCAATTAAATGATTTAGAAAGAGGTTTTTCATTTAAATCAAATGAAAATTTGGACATGACGATGGGTTTAAATGAAATATCAGCTCAAGATGTTATTAATAATTTAAGTGAGCTGGAATTAAAACTTATTATAAAAATATTTGGTGAAGAAAAGGAGGCAGCAAGAATTGCAAAAAATATAGTTAAATTTAGAAATGTAAAAAAAATTATTAAAGTAAAAGATTTAGTAAAGATTATAGAAAAAAGTAAAAGAAAAAATTATAAAAATAAAATAAATCCATGTACAAAAACGTTTCAAGCATTGAGAATTTTTGTAAATAAAGAAATTACCGAACTTATTAATGGAATAATCAATGCAACTAAAATATTAAAACCAGGTGGAAAAATTTTAATTATAAGTTTTCATTCGATCGAAGATAGAATTATTAAATATTTTTTTAATAATTTTTCAGTAAATAAATCTGGACCTTCACGATATCTTCCAGAAAAAAATGAAAATTCGGTAGCATTGTTTGATAAATACAAAAACAAAGTTTTTAAGCCAACAAAAAAAGAAATCGATCAAAATAGTAGATCAAGGTCTGCAAAACTTAGATATGCAATAAGATCAAAAAATAAATTTTCTCATCCACATGAACTAATAAATAAATTTAAAATATATTTAGATTTAGAGGCAATTAATGTTTAGATTAAAAATAATTATTCCAACTATCATTTTTTTATTTCTTCTAGTTGTCACTTCACTAATAAAAAATCAAACTAGAATAGTTGAAAAAAAATTATATAAATTAAATAAAGTGATTACTCTTAAAGAAAAAGATTTTAACGAGTCGCAATTAGATTTTTATTTTTTATCATCCCCAGCTGAAATAGAAAAAAAAGTACAGATGTTAGGACAGGTAAATTATTCACCTATTAAGAATTCAAAAATATTTTTAAATCTTACTAATTTCACCAGTATACAGGAAAAAATATCAGCTTTTAAAAATTTAGATGAAAAAAAAACAAAAAAAAATTAACAATTTAAATCAATCAAGTTTTTATTTTGAAGATTATTTAGAAACAAATAAAAAAAATAAAATAATAAAAACAGTAAATAAATTTCAAGATAGAATATATTTGCTTTTCTTTTTTTTTCTATCATTAGTATTAATTTTTAGTATTAAAATTACGCACTTATCATTGAGTAAGTCAACAATATTTAGCCCAGAAACCACAAGTTCAAAATTTACTTTAATAAGGAGAGATATAGTTGATAGAAATGATGTTTTAATTTCAAGAAATGTAAATTCTAGCCATGCTGTTATTATCCCTAAATTAATTAAAAATGAAAAAAATTTTATAATAAAGTTGAGATTAATTTTTCCAAATTTAACTATTGATAAAATTAAAGAAAAAATAAAAAAAAATAAATATTTTTATTTAAAGAAAAGAATAAATCAATTTGAAAGAGAAAAGTTATGGGCTTTAGGAGAGAAAGCTATAAAATTTGAGTCATTTCAAGCAAGAATGTATACCCATGGAAATTTATTTAATCACGATGTAATTGGGCAAGTTGATTATGATAATTATGGAGTATCAGGTGTTGAAAAATATTTTGATAGAGAACTTAAAGATAAAAATCTTCTAAAAGAACCGCTGAAATTAACCTTAGATACCAACATCCAATATATAATAAGCCAAGAATTAAATAAGGCTGTAGCAACTTTTAGCGCTACCGGCGGAGGTGCTTTATTAATGGATGCTAATAGTGGTCATATTCTATCTTTAGTTTCATTGCCAAACTTTAATATTAACAAAAGAATGGTAATTGAGAATAAAAAATATACTAATAAAATTACTAAAGGAGTTTACGAGCTTGGATCAATTTTTAAAACTTTTACAATTGCTTTAGCTTTAGAGAATGAATTGGTTACATCTGAAACAATTATTGAAAATATACCAAGAAGCCTAAAATGTTCAATTCATAAAATTTCAGATATGAAGGAACATCCAAAAAATTTATCTGTTGAGGAAATTTTAGTACGGTCTTCCAACGTAGGTTCAGTTATTTTAGCCCAAAAAATAGGTGAACAAAAATTTAAGCAATTTATTAAAGATACAAACTTACTCAAAAGCCCAGAATTAGAAATAGAAGAAGTGGGTGTACCACACAAAATTAAATGGAATAAGTGTAAGTTGGAAACTATATCTTATGGCCATGGTATTACCACAACACCAGTTCAAGTAGCCTCTTTATATTCAGCTATGGTTAATGGTGGAAAATTAATTAAACCAAGTTTGGTAAAAAACAAAAATATATTGAAGACAAAAAATTTAATTTCATCAAAAACAAGTAAAAAAATTAATAATATTTTAAGAAAAGTTGTTAGCAGTAAAAATGGTACAGCACATTTTGCTGATAAAGAAGGTTATTATGTAGGGGGAAAAACTGGTACAGCAGAGGGTTATGGAAACTCAAAAGACAGAATAAACACTTTTATTTCTGTGTTTCCATCAAATCAACCTAAATATACTTTACTTGTTATGTTAGAAAATCCTCAGATTAACAAAGATTTAATTTATGATTATAGAGGAGTTAAGACTAAAGCTCCTTATAATACATCTGGCTGGAACTCCGTTTACGTTGCGGGCAAAATAATAGAAAAAATTGGACCAATTTTAGCCATAAATAACAAAGAGTTTACTAATCATTATGTTGCTGAAAAATTTAATTAATAATCTTCCGGAATCAAAAAAAAAAATTATAATTAAAGGCCTTTCAACCGACAGCAAACAAATTAAACGTGGACATATTTTTTTTGCAATAAATGGAAGCCAAAGTAATGGTGAGAATTTTATTGAGGAGGCAATAAGTAAAGGTGCGTCTGTAATTGTATGTTCAAATAATTGTAATTATAAAAATAAAAAAATCTTAATAATTAAAAAAAAAAATATTAGAAATTTTGTAAGCGAAGTATCTTCAAAATTTTATAGATTAAAACCAAAGAATATAATTGCAGTTACTGGAACCAATGGCAAAACATCTGTAGCAGATTTATTTTATCAAATACTATCTATAAATAATATTCCCGTAGCATCTATTGGGACCCTGGGAATTAAATATAAAAATAAAATCTTAAAAACAGGCCTCACTTCTCCTGATACAATTTCAATTCATAGTCATTTACAATTTTTAAAAAAAAAAAAAATAGATAACGTTATTATTGAAGCTTCAAGTCACGGGCTAGATCAAAACAGACTTCATCATATTAATTTTAAAGCAGCAATTTTTACAAATTTCAGTCAAGATCATTTAGATTATCATAGAAATATGCAATCTTATTTAAATGCAAAACTAATATTATTCAAAAAAATTTTAAAAAAGAATGCAATTATAGTGTCAGATGAAGATATTAAAGAATTTACTTGTTTACAAAATATAGCAAAAGATAGAAAGCAAAAATTAATCAAAATTAAGGAATTAATTACAAAAATTAAAAATATTCCTTTAAGCATGAAAAGTGAGTTTAAAGTAAAAAATTTAGCAATGGCTATCGCAGCTTCAAAAATATGTGGTTTAAAAGATAAAAAAATTTATAGATCTATTAAAAATATTAAAGATGTAGACGGTAGATTGGAATTAGTGAGAAAACTTCCAAATAATATTAAAGTTTTTATTGATTATGCCCATACACCTGATGCCTTATTAAAAGTTTTACAGTCTTTAGAAGTTACTTATGGAAAAAATCTGTCTTTAGTTTTTGGATGCGGTGGAGATAGAGATAAAAAGAAAAGGTCATTAATGGCTAAGATAGCGAATATTTATTCTAAAAAGATCTATGTCACAGATGACAATCCAAGGAATGAAGATCCAAAAAAAATTAGAAATGAAATTGCAAAAAGAATTAATCCCGATAAATGCTTTAATATTGGAAATAGGTCAGAAGCTATAAAAAAAGCTTTAAGAAATTCAACCCCAAACGAAGTTATACTAATTGCAGGTAAAGGACATGAAGATAAACAAATTTATAAAAACAAAATATTCAATATCTCCGATAAAAAAATTGTAAAGAAAATAAAATTAAAAATTAAAGTTTTATCTAAAAAGGAAAAAAATTATTTTCAAAATAAAATAATTTTAAAAAAAATTTTAAAAAATAATAATATTGATAATTTTGATGGACTTGCGATTGACTCTAGAATGATAAAAAAAAATAATTTATTTCTCACAATAAAAGGTAAAAATAACGACGGAAGTAAATTTATACCAAAAGCACTTAAAAATGGTGCCAAATACATAGTTTCCTCAAAGTTCATCAAGAAATATCAAAATAAAATTATCAAAGTCAATGATGAAACTTTGTTTTTAAATCACTTTGCTAAATTAAAGAGAAAAAATTCTTTAGCTAAAATAGTAGCAATTACCGGTAGTGCTGGGAAAACATCACTTAAAAATTTAACCAAGGACCTATTAAGCAATTTTGGAAATACTTATTTTTCACCAAGATCTTTCAACAATCACCTTGGTGTGCCAATTAGTTTATCTAATTTAAGCGTTGAAGATAGATATGGTGTTTTTGAAGTAGGCATGAGTAAAGCAGGAGAAATTAAAAATCTCTCTAAATTGATTCAACCTCATGTTGGAATTATTACTAATATTGGTGAAGCTCATATAGAGAATTTTAAAAATACTTTTGGTATTGCAAAAGCTAAATCAGAAATTATCGATACTATAACAAAAAATGGTTTAATTATACTTAACCGAGATGATAAATTTTTTAAATACTTACACAAAAGAGCAAAATTAAGAAAATTAAGAATCATTACTTTTGGAAAAAATAACAAATCAGATATTTTCCCTTTAAAAAATATAAAAGTAAAAAATACTACAAAAATTCTTATACAAGTTATAAATAGAAAAATTGATTTAGAAGTCAAAAATATAAATATTTATAACGTACTTGCTGCAATAGCAGTTTTAAAAGAATTTAACTTAAATTTAAGTAATATTAAAAAAATATTTAAAAATTTTGAACCATCAGAAGGAAGAGGTAAAATACATAATATCTTTAGATATAACAAAAAATTCAAATTAATAGATGAAAGTTATAATGCAAATCCATTATCTGTGACAAATGCTATAAATAGTTTCGATTTAATTAAAAAAAATAAATTTAAAAAATATTTAATATTGGGAGATATGCTTGAATTGGGCGCTAAATCAAAAAAGTACCATACTGATTTATCAAAAGTTATTAACAAGTCAAATATAGATAAAGTATTTATTAAGGGTGAAAAAACTCTTTATACTTATAAAAATTTGCATAAAAGCAAACAAGGAAATATTTTGCAAAATAAGGATGATATAGATTTGATACTAAGCAATATAATTAATAATAATGACTATCTAATGATAAAAGGTTCTAATGCAACAGGGTTAAATATTTTAAGTAAAAAAATGATTAAAGGTTTACATGTTATTTAACTTTTTAACTTCTCTTATTGATCAATACTCCTTTTTAAATGTTTTTAAATACTTAACATTTCGAACTGGTTTATCGGTAATTACATCGCTTATAATTGTATTTATAATAGGCGGACCTTTGATTAAAATTTTTTCTGAAAAAATGATTACTGGACCTATTAGACAAGACGGGCCAATAGATCATATAATTAAAAAATCAGGCACACCAACCATGGGAGGTGTAATTATTATCATAGGAATAATTACTAGCACTCTATTCTGGGCAGATTTAAGTAATATATATGTTTGGACGTTAATATTTGTTTCTTTAAGTTTAGGTGGCTTAGGTTTACTAGATGATATTTTAAAAATAAAATTTAAAAATTCAACTGGTCTTAAATCAAGATACAAGTTTTTAGGACAACTAGTTATAAGCGCAATAGCGTTGTTTATAATAATCAAACTTTCTGATCATAATTATATTTACAATCTCTATTTTCCTTTTTTTAAAAACTTAATTTGGAATATGGGTTTATTTTTTATTCCTTTTGGATTATTTGTGATTATAGGTTCCTCAAATGCTGTAAATTTAACTGATGGTTTAGATGGGTTAGCTACAGTGCCAGTGATGTTAGTAGCTCTTTCCTTTACATTGATTTCATATGTAGTTGGTAACACGATATTTTCAGAATATCTTCAAATACAATACATTCCAGATGTAGGCGAACTTTCAATATTTTGTGGTTCAATTGTTGGTTCTTGTTTAGGATTTCTTTGGTACAATGCCCCTCCAGCAAAAATTTTTATGGGTGATACAGGCTCACTTTCATTGGGAGGGTCACTTGCTGCAATAGCATTAATTGTTAAACACGAAATTGTGTTGGCAATTATTGGCGGTTTATTTGTTTTAGAAACAGCTTCAGTTATTATTCAAGTAGTTTCCTTTAAATTAACTGGTAAAAGAATATTTAGAATGGCCCCAATACACCATCATTTCGAAAAAAAAGGGTGGGCTGAATCAACAATAGTAATTCGTTTTTGGATAATTGCTATCATTCTAGCGTTAGTTGGACTAGCAACATTAAAACTACGGTAAAAAATGCTTCCCATTTTAAATCTTAAAGAAATGTCATTTCTTATTTATGGTTTAGGAACGTCCGGGCGGTCTGTAGTAAAATTTTTTAAAAAAAAAAATATAAAAAATTATCAAATATGGGATGACAATCAAAAAAGTCTTCTTAAAAATAAAAAAAAAAAAAATTTAGAAGAAATACTAAATGATGTCGATTATATAGTTTTAAGCCCAGGAATAAGTCTTATCAGAAAAAAAAATTTAATTAAATTCAAAAAAAAAATAATCACCGATATAGACCTATTGTATTTAACTAATAAAAATTTTAAAAGCATCGTGGTAACTGGCACAAATGGAAAGTCAACAACTTGTAAATTATTAAGTCATTTACTTAAAAAAAATAGATTTCAAGTTTTACTGGGTGGAAATATTGGAACTCCAGTTTTGAATTTGAATATAAAAAAAAATTCATATGTAATTATAGAAGCATCATCATTCCAATTGTCACATTCAAAATATATTTGTCCGGATTACGCATTTTTAATTAATATAACCAATGATCATTTAGACTGGCACGGTAATATGTCTAATTATATTAACTCGAAATTAAAAATTTTTAATATTCAAAAAAAAAATCAATTTGCTTTAATAAATAATCAATTTAAAAAAATATTCAAAAAAAGAAAGTCCAAGAGTAGATTGGTTATACCAAATAAAAAAAGTTATGAGAAAATTAAAAACAAAATTAAAAACTTTTATTTGAAATCAAGTATTAACGATGAAAATATGAATTTTGTTTATGCTTTTTCAAGGTTATTGAGAATAAGTAAAAATAAGTTTATTAAAGCAATGGAATCTTTTTCTGGATTGCCCCACAGATATGAAATTTTTTTAAAAAAAAAAAAAACTATTTTCATTAATGACTCAAAAGCAACATCTTTTGAGGCTACCAAATATGCGTTATTAAATAGTAAAAATATTTATTGGATTTTAGGAGGTCTACCTAAAAAAAATAATAAAATTATTTTATCTGAGGTCAAAAAAAATATTATCAAATGCTACCTAATTGGTAAAAATATAAGTTTCTTTAAAAAGCAAATTAAGAACAAATTAGAATTTACAGTTACTGGTGATTTAGAAAAAACATTAATTAAAATTTTTAAAGATATCAAATATTCTCATATTAAAAACAATACAATTTTATTAAGTCCTGCAGCTGCATCATTTGACCAATTTGAGAATTTTGAAAAAAGAGGGGATATGTTTAAAAAATTAAGTAAATTTTATGCTAGAAAATTCATTTAAATTCAAAATAATAAATTATTGGAGAAATATTGATAAAAAAATATTATTAAGTTTTCTTCTCCTTTTTTTTCTAGGTTTATTTTTTTCTTTTTCTTCAACTTCTTCGTTAGCTGGTGAGAGATTAAACAAAAATTATTACTTTTTTTTCTCAAAGCATTTAAGTTTTACAACATTAGCTTTAATGATTATGTTTTCTATATCAGCAATTAATACTTCACTATTAAAAAAACTTGTTATTCCTTTATTTATTCTTTCTTTTCTCTCTCTCGCTCTTGTTCCAATAATCGGGGTTGAAGTAAAAGGAGCCAAACGTTGGTTAGACTTATCTTTTTTTAGATTACAACCAATTGAAATATTGAAACCATTTTTTATATTAATGACAGTAAAGATATTAACTTTAAAGAAATTGGAAAGTTCTCAAATAAAGTATTTTTTTAGTTTTTTACTTTTAAGTTCAGTAATAATTTTATTAGTTGATCAGCCTGATTTAGGCCAATCAATTTTATTAACGGGTAGTTGGATATTCACTGTGTTTATTTCAGGTGTAAGCATTATTTACATGATAATTTTTTTTTCAATCTTTCTAATTTTATTTGCATCTTTACTATTTTTATTACCAGAAAAATTTGGGTATATTATTAATCGACTGATAACATTTTTTGACCCTGACCAGGGAGATAAATTTCAATCATCGGCCGCCTTAGATGCAATCAAGTTAGGAGGTCTCACAGGTCAAGGAATGGGTGAAGGTATATTAAAAGAAAGTGTTCCAGAAGCTCACACAGACTATGTGATTGCAATAATATCAGAAGAGTACGGTTCAATAGTTTCAGTAATGATAGTATCAATTTTTCTATATATTGCTTTTAGAATAATTAAATATTGTTTTAACCAAGATGATTATTTTATTAAAATTTCACTTTGTGGTTTAGCTACTTTACTAATTTTTCAAACATTTATACATGCAGGAGTAAATACTAATTTGATACCTACTACTGGCATGACACTACCCTTCCTAAGTTATGGAGGTTCATCACTGATGGGAAGTGCAATTTTAGCTGGATTAATATTAAATTATACTAAGAACAAGACTTATTTATATGAATAAAAAAAAAATATTAATTGCAACAGGGGGGACTGGAGGTCATATTTTTCCTGCTTTTAGTTTATTTAATAATTTTATAAAAAATAATTATAATGTTAAATTGACTTCTGATAAAAGAGGTTTTGATTATTTAAAAGATTATAGTAATTTAAATTTAATTAAAATATCCTCATCTCCTTTAATTAGAAAGAATATTTTAACAATCTTATTTTCAGTATTGGCTATTACATTTTCGATAATGAAATCTGTAATTATTTTACTATTTAATAGACCTTCGATAGTAATAGGAATGGGTGGATATTCATCTTTTCCAATTTGTATTGCAGCATTCATTTTAAGAATTAAATTTGTTATTTATGAAAATAATCTAATTATCGGAAAAGCAAATACCTTTTTGTTACCTTTTACCGATAAAATATTTGTTTCTTATAAAGATCTTGAGGGTATTCCACACAAGTATAAAAAAAAAGTTTTGGAAATAGGCAACATAGTGAGAGAGGAAATAATAAATTCAAGAATTAATGAATCACATAATAGTAGATTTGATATGATCAGGGTTTTAGTTCTTGGAGGCAGCCAAGCAGCAAAAGTTTTTGCTGATAAGCTTCCTAGAATATTTAAAAAAATTAAAAATCACGGAATACCAATCAAAGTTTTTCAACAGTGTCGCAATGAACAAAATAATGAATTATCTTATTTTTATAAACAAGCTAAAATTGATTTCGAAATATTTAATTTTACCAACAAAATTATTGACTATTATTCTCAAGCAAATTTAGTGATTACACGTTCAGGTGCATCTGTATTGGGAGAATTAATAAATGCAAAGATTCCATTTGTTTCTATACCACTTCCATCATCAGCAGATAATCACCAGTTAAAAAACGCTTCTTACTATAAAAATAAAGGCTTTGGGCATTTAATAGAAGAAAAAGATATAAATGACAAATTATATGATTTTATTGAGTCTTCCTTTAAAGATAAGTCTATTATAGAAAACTTTTTAAAAGCTCAAAGCCAACATTCTGACAAAGATGTTTTTAAAAATATAAATATTTATATAGAAAAAATTATTAATGAAAAAAATTAATTTAGGTCAAAAAGATTTAATTCATTTTGTAGGTATTGGAGGTATAGGAATGAGCGGCCTTGCCCAAATAATGAAAAACATGGGATTTAAAATTCAGGGCAGTGATCAAAATAAGAACAAAAATACTATTAGTTGTTCAAAATCTGGAATTAAAATATTTAAAGGTCACTCACCAAGTAATATTAAAAAGGCAACTATTTTGGTTAAATCTACCGCTATAAAGAGTAGCAATATCGAAATTAAATACGCAAAAAAAAATAAAATTCCAATTTACTCAAGAGCTGAAGTTTTAGCAGACGCTGTTTCTCTTAAAAAAAATATAATAATTACAGGATCTCATGGAAAAACAACCACAACATCTTTAGTGGCAAAAATTTTATCTGACCAAAAATTAGACCCAACAATTATAAATGGTGGAGTGATTAATTCTCTTAAAAGCAATGCAAAGCTTGGCAAAGGAGATTGGGCAATTTTAGAGGCCGATGAGTCAGATGGTAGTTTTTTAAAACTTCCAATAAATTATTCCATTGTAACCAATATTGATCATGAACACTTAGATTATTATAAAAATTATAAAAATCTAGAAAATTCATTCATAGAATTTATAAATAAAACGCCACCTACAGGTAAATCAATAATTTGTGTCGATAATAAAAATATAAGGCAAATTTTGAATAAGATTAAAAATAAAAATATTCTTACATACGGTGAAAATAAAGAAGCTGATTATCAGATCATCAAAATAAAATATCATTTTAATAGTACGAGTTTTGATTTAAATTTTAAAGAAAGAGAAAAAAAAAGAAAGATAATTAAAAATGTTAATGTAAAATTATTAGGAAAACATAACGTTCTTAATGCAGCTGCTGCTTTAATAGTTTGTTTAAATCTTGGGGTAAACCAAAACACGATAAAAAGATCCTTAAAAAATTTTTCTGGCGTACAAAGAAGAATGACAAAGATTTTTTCAAAAAATAAAAATGATTTCTACGATGACTATGCTCACCACCCGACCGAGATAGGTTCAATTTTAGAGGGCGTGCATAATGTGAGCGCTAAAAGAAAAATTATTAGCGTGTTCGAACCACATCGATACTCAAGGGTAATGTCTTTAAAAAATGAATTTTCTAAATGTTTTTCAAAATCTAGTTTAGTAATTATGTGCCCATTATATTCAGCCGGAGAGAAAAAAAATTCTAAATTTAATCTAATAAATTTTGCTAATTTAATTGCCAAAAATTCAAAAACACAAGTTATTATTGTAAAGAATGAGATGGAACTCTGTAAATATTTTAAAAAAAACCTGATAAATAATGAAATAATTATAGGAATGGGAGCAGGAACAATATCTAAATGGATGGCAAGCCTTAAATTTTCTTTATGAACCTGGTAAATGTTTTCACAAAAAAATTTGGAAATAATTTTATTCAAAATGTAAATTTATCTAATTATAGTTGGTTTAATCTAGGAGGTGTTGCTGAATATTTTTTTAAACCAAGTGATAAAAGTCAGCTCATAGAGTTTTTAATTGATGCTAAAAAATATGGTTTAAAAACAACAATTTTAGGTGCAGGATCAAATACACTGATAAGAGATCAAGGAGTTAAAGGCGCTGTTATCAAACTTGGTTCAAATTTTTCTAATACGAAGTTAATTAATTTAGACACTATAGAGGCTGGAGCAGCTTCGCTAGACCGTAAAGTATCAAACTTCGCAAAAGACAATAACATAGCAAATTTTGAATTTCTATCCTGTATACCAGGATCAATTGGTGGTGCAATCATTATGAATAGCGGTTGCTATGAACATGAAATTTCTAATATATTGTTATCAATTCAGGTGATCGATAAAAAAGATTGTACTGAAAAGAAAATTGAAAAAAAAGATATAAATTTTCTATATAGAGGAACTAATTTATCTGATGATTTAATTATTATTTCAGCAAAATTTAAAGGAGTTATTAGCAATAAAGATAAAATAGAAAAAAAACAAATAAATTTTATTGAAAGAAAAAAATTATCGCAACCAAATCAAATCAAAACATGTGGTAGCACATTTAAAAATATAAATAAAAATAAGAAAGCTTGGATGTTAATTAAGGAAGCAGGATGTGAAAATTTTAAAGAAGGCAATGCATTAATTTCTCCAAAACATTGTAATTTTTTTGTTAATAACGGAAATGCAAATGCAACTGAAATTGAAAATTTAATCAGAAGGGTAAAAAAACAAGTAAAAATTAAAACAGGAGTTAATCTTGAATTAGAGATTAAAATAATTGGTGAATAAAAAAAAGATTAAAAATGTTTTAGTAGTAATGGGTGGTACCTCGGGAGAGAGAATGGTTAGCTTAAGTAGCGGTAAAGCATGTGTAAAGGCCCTAAAAAAAAAGAAATATAATGTTTCAATTTTTGACCCTAAATTCAAGAATTTAAAATTAATTGATAAAAAAAATGTAGATGTAATTTTTAATGCTTTACATGGGAAGGATGGAGAGGATGGGGTTGCACAAAGTTATTTTGAATATCTAAAAATACCCTACACACATTCTGGTGTAGAAAGCTCCTTTAATGCAATGAATAAAATTATCTCTAAAAATATATTTATCAAAAATAAAATTAAAACACCAAAATATTTTACTATAAAAAAAAAAGGATTTAATATTAAGAAATTTAGAAAGAATTTAATAAGTAAGAAAATTAACTTTCCTATTATAGTTAAACCTGTAGATGAGGGATCAAGCATTGGTGTTAAAGTTTGTAAAAATAATAAAATTTCTATTAATACAACAAAAAAACTTTTTAAAAGGTTTGACCAATTAATATTTGAAGAATATATCGGCGGTCAAGAAATTCAAGTTGCAGTTATTAATGGCGCTCCAATTGGAGCAATAGAACTTATACCTAAAAGATTATTTTATGACTACAAAGCTAAATATACCAAAGCAGCAAAAACAAAACATATAATGCCAGCTAGATTAAATAGAAAAAAATATAAAGAAGTTTTAAAAATAGCAAAAAAAGCTCATAAAGTATTATGTTGTAAAGGTGTTACTAGATCAGATTTTAAATTTTTTAATAATGAATTTAATCTTTTAGAAATAAACACCCAACCGGGAATGACAAATCTTTCGTTAGTACCGGAAATAGCAAATTTTAAAGGTTTAAACTTTGAAAATTTAGTAGAAAAAATTTTATTAGATGCAAGTATTAATAGATGAAAAAACGTTTAGCTATTGCATTTGCATTACTAGTTTTACTCAGTACTTACAAACCTCAGAACATACCTCTAAGTAATAAATTTAATATACAAGAAATAAAAATAGAAAATAATTTTATATTAAATGAAGAGGAGATAAGAAAAAATTTGCTTTTTTTGTACGATACAAATCTAATATTTTTACAAACTTTTGATATTAAAAAAAAACTCAAAGCAAATAGTTTCATTGAAAGCTTTGAAATTAAAAAAATATATCCTGATAAAATAAGAATTAAAATTTCTGAAAAAAAACCAATAGCAATTTTACAATCGAAAAAGAACAAATATTATTTGAGTGAAAATATTGAGTTAATTAGTTTTAGAGATATAGAAAATTATAAAAATTTACCTATAGTTTTTGGTAATGAAGAAAGCTTTAAAGATCTCTATAAAAATTTAAAAATAGTTAATTTTCCATTAAATATAATAAAAAAATATTATTTATATGAGT
>CERI01037641.1_pt1 | contig 16191 bp, 11 predicted proteins | sample 350261 | NCBI WGS metagenome assembly CERI01 (sample SAMEA2620979, study PRJEB7988) | marine metagenome | isolation source: saline water (ENVO:00002010), including
ATTTCTCCCGCAGCATTTATTAGAAATCCTGCTTATCAAAGTAATTTTAGTCCTGAGACGGCTGATGCAGTAAATATGTCTGAGCGGGTTCACGAGAAATCCACCATGAGGCTCATGCCGTCAGGAGATACTGATGGAGTATCGGGATGGGACGATTTATATTGGTCCAAACAAGTCAGTTTCTATACAAGAGAAATAGCCGCAGGAAAGGGTGTAACACAACAAGGTAACAACTTTTGGCCCGCCATACAAAACAGTTATTTCGTCAATGAAAGCCGTATGTATTACAAAGGATATTTAGCAAATGTTCTGGGATTTTATACTGCTTATTATCAACACTGGCAAGGTGGAATGACTCGGACAGCCACCAACTCAGCCAACAATTATGTATTTCCTCTGAGACTCAGCGAGAGTGATACTGACTATCGCTACCTGAAAAGTTATTTTAGCCAGAACACGGGTGGAAGATATGCAGGATGGGGCAATAATAAAAAACTGGTTAAAACATTGAATTGGAAAATGAGTAAAAAAGGTGCCATCTATCCTGCTCGTCCAACGGGTGTCAATGTTGTCGGCATAGATTTACCAGGTTATGAAAAATACGGTGATGTTACCGCATGGCCTCAAATGATGTGGGGCAGATTGCCTATGGAGTCTCCTCCGCTGGTATATGCTCAAACCATGAGTCGTATGCCTGACGAGGTGCCAACACTCATCACTCCTATTGATGAACCCGCTCCAGAAGGTAACATACAGGTTGCAGTGGATTTATCCCAATTTGATAATAAATATGTGATTCGGGCAAATACAATGTCGGGATTAGACCCGTTGGATTTTCGTCTGGATGAACTAATCAAAATATTGGGGCGGAATTACTCCATAAAGAGTTATATCAATGCGGCCAAAATGATTTCTCACAGCGGTCATATCTATCCATTCCTTAAGGGCTCGGCTAAACCACAATTTGAAGAGGCTGTTTTGACATGGCTTAATACCTATTGCCCACCGATGAGTCCAACAAATGGAATCTTATGGAACTCAGAAAAACTACAATTATTTGATAACTTTGCAGTGTGTATCCAAAAACTAATACCTGGATATGATGATATGTTGCAGCAAGGGTGGGACAACAAATTACTCAACATCATGGGAGTTGGAGATGTAGCGCATACAGCAGGATTTTATGACGAGGAGCAAGGTTATGGTGTTAATATCAATATGCCCAGCGTTTTGGAAGAAGCAATCCAACAAATGGAATCTTCAGAAAATCCTGATTACTTGAATGGAGCAGTTCAAGTGATAAATACTATTACGGCTCCAGATGGCTCTGCCCTGGATAATGGTGATGTCATTTTTGCGTTGTTAAATGTGGTTCTATGCACGAACCCAGAGATTTTGCATAGTGATTATTCAGAGAATGAGTCTCAGGGGACGATTGGGCATATTGTTTATACTTTCTTAAGAGATACTCTAAATTTCAGATTAGATGGAAAACTGCCGAGAACCTATGGGAAGTGCATGATAGGCGACACTCTGGTAATGAATACTCCTGCTGGAAACCTAATGAGAGGGAGTTTAAACGACCTAAAGAAAATTCGTGAGGAATGTTCACTTCAAAATTACCCCGAGATTACGGAGGTAGAAATCAGGGATGGTGACAATCAAATGACTCTAACCAGCCAAAATAAATTTATCAAAAGTTACTGGGATGTTGAGTTAAACCCCTTGACGACAAACCTCTATGAAACAGATAATATACCTAATCCAGTTATTTGTAACTTAATTATATTGGAGGCTCCTATGCCTGTGGTAGACTCACGATTGCAGAAAACGAATCCAGAATATTATGCAAATTTTGGCTATGTTGCGAACCAAGCCTTGACGGTCGGTGCCAAAAGTTTAATGACTCCATTTTCACAGTATGATGACCAATGGTGGAATTCGTTCTTGAGCAAAGAAGATGGCTTCCTACGCTATTTTGAAACCTGTGATTGGGTGGAGCCATTCCAACTAAAGAAATGTTGGGACACTATGGAACTTTGGGAATCGCTCGCAACACATGAAACGAGTCCAGAGCCATTCGTTAGACCATTTTGGGCCACAATCAGTTATCACGAAGCATTCCTTAAAATATATCAAGGGCAAGAAATACTGCTGTCTGTTAATGACGAGATGGACCAGGGAGGCCATCAGCAACACTGGATAACTACTTCAATTGTGCGACATCTCCCATCTACAATTATTGAGGAAAATAATTTGGAAAATTACCGATGTTTCAATAAGGCTAAAAGTCTGACACAATCGTCAAGAGATGGTGATATTCAACAATTGATTAAAAATCAACTTAGTGATGACCCGTCAGAATATGTAAAGTTCACACCAGGTTTCTGGGAAGAAAATGAATACGACCAAATTATAGATGGAGATACTAACACCATGATGGTGTCAATAAATTCCTGGCTTAGTGAGAGAGATAGATACAATCAAGGAATTCAAATCTCAACGGAGGATGGGAGTATGAGTGCTTCAATAAGTGAGCCTAATTCTGGGTGGGAAGGGTTGATTGCAAACTTTGATAATATCTCAAATTATGTGCTTATGAATCCCCGCGTCGGTAACAGATATATGCGACAAGCAATGCCAAATTTGTGGTTCTCAATTCTAAACTTCGGGTGGAGTGCAGGACGGGATAATCCTCGGGCAGTATCTTCGGCCCGAGATGCGTGGGCAGAGGCATTCACAGATAGTTCCGATTCTCAACTGGTTAGTCAATATAGTGGTCCATTGAAGCCCTATGAAATAGATGTGTTTTCTCCACAAGGTTGGGATTTCTCTGTTAATCGTGTGTTCGCTGGTGCAAAATCTGGATACCGATTTATTATCAACTGGACACGAATACTTAGTTACAGGATGACTAACCTACTTTCTAACTAATCTTTGCGCCAGAAATGAAATCCTTCGGGAGTTTCTGGGTGACCATCAACCATTTCTACATTTTCAGAACTGAGTGCAGTTTTTATTTGAGAGTGGTAACGAACTACTCCTGCAATAACCGCTGCCACGGTAGCCAGACCCAATGCGCTGACAAATCGCGGGGAAATGGAGCCTGAACTGTATTCTTCTGCACCCATAGCCGAACCTTCTAAATCTACGATTCCCATATATCCCATTTGACCCAATGCTTCTTGGAAAGCAAACCAATCTGCTCCTGCATCATTAGATAGAGTGGAACCTCCATTACCGTCAGGAACATTTTTATTCTGTCCTGTTTCTCGGTTAATTGAGTAAGGGTCACAACCTGGGCTGGATTGTTGCATAGCCCTGACCACAGTATCAGCATCTGGGAACACCAGAATTCTAACGCGGTTGTGAAGAACTCGCTTGCCAGTGTTGTCATCAATTTGTTGGTGAGGGAACACAATGTATTGCACAATATATTCATCGTTGTCACGACACTTGATAAATTCATCTACAACATCTGTGGAAGAAAAGTATTGTCGGCCTGTGTAAATCTTGCCGTCTTTGAGAGGGTGTCCATGAATAGTCCACTTTCGGTTAGTGAGTCCATCTGTCAAAGCATCTTGGTGAGCCTTGGCTTGAGGATTAACTTCAATTCGGGATTCATCACCGTAAGTGACATTGCCCAAATAATATTGTCCGTTCTTTTCGTAGACATAACACATCCATTCACGCTCTTCGTGCGTTCGGTCAGAGTATTTTTTCATATCTTTAATAGCATCTTCAGAAAATCTTTCCCATTCAGTCATCCATTTACTCATAATATCAACCATACCTAATCATTGTGCCGTCTAAAACCACTGGAGCCACTGTGGACAACAATTCGTTACGAACTGTGTTATCAGCAATTTCCAGACCGATAACTCTTCCTGCGGAAGTGGTGTCACGAGTCACAGTTACACCTTGAGATTCTAAAATATCTGCTATCTCTGCTAACAGAGATATTGTTCGGCTACCCATAATGGTAATTTCTGGGGCTTCAGCCCAGATACTTCCTGGAGCATCATTTTGAGTCTTGCTCTTTCCTGACTTAACATTGACCCAAACTCTTTCTGAAATAGTGGAATCTACACGAATCGGACGCTTAGACAAAACCACTGTGTCCTCACGAATTTCGGGGACTATGATAAATTGTTCAGGTGTCAGAGGGGCTCCTGCTAATGTTTTCAAATTTTCTGGGAGTAATGTGATATACCAATCACTGTTTCCAACTCCTGATGGACGGTCGTTAGTGAATTGAATGGCTCCCGAAACAAACGGGTCACCACGGATGGTTCCACGAGAACCTATTCCAAATCCTGGAGGAACGAAACGATTGTTGATGTGGTCTTCTACATATTCTGAAACCAAACGAGTGCGCTCATTATTTTCCATCAAGAGCCACTGAGAATATTCGCCATCAAAATTATCTACCATATAGGTCTCGTCGGTAATAACAACATCATTAAAAATACTGAGATTAGACTCGTTCAAGAAACAATACCATTCTGATTGTCGGTCACTGGCATAATTACGAACTGCTTCATTTTCATTATTGTCATCAAAAGTGGTGAGACGAGCAGGTGGGGCGTTGGCTACCACCACAATTCCTGGAGGCAAATCTACTGAATTACCGTCAGCATCTAAATAATCTGCTAACATAACTTTGGCTCCGACATGAACGGGTGCCATTAACTGAGCCTCTGCACCCAGCCCCTCATTTTTGATAATGGTGAGATGTTGAGCCCCTGTAAATTCAAAGAAATACCACTGGATGTAATCCTGTATAGACATGGTAGGAGTCACACGGATTCCTTGATAATTAGGCGGGTAACGAAGATTGGTAGGAATTTGAAAGCCCAACTCTGTGAGGTTGATACTTCCGCTCAGATTTTCTACGGTAGCCACATCTCCAGGCTGAGGAGCCATATTTTCCAAAGGGTCTACTCCATTCATAGCATCTTCATAGTTGTCATATGATTCTTGATAACCTTCATTGAAAGCAGTTTCCATGTCGGAATCTAAACCTGTGTCTGAAAATGCTGATTCTCGGGCAGGTTGATATTGTCGGACTTCGTAGTTCATCAGTTTTCCCTCCTGGCAGTCGGTGAAGCGTCAATTGTTTCCCAATCTTCTGGCAAACGACCCAAAACACGAGGGTCAGTAATCAATCCATTTTGTGCAGCCCAAATTTGAGCCATATTGGAATTAGTGAATACCAGAATTTTTCCTGTGGTGTCACGATACCAGCAATCTGATTCGCCTTGCCAAACTGCGGCTAACGAATATTCACGGTCTTTATATTCTTGGATAGCACCATTGAGGTCAGATTGAAGTGTTGCTAAATCCTCATTAGAAACGCCCCAGTTTCCAGCATTGGACAAAGTTTGTTCAGTTTGCTCCAAAATATATTGAATTCCTCGGGCATCAGGTTCAAAAGCAGGATTAGCCACTTCCATAGCCCTGATAGCATTTTGAACTGCTTCTTCAGCCACGGCCAACATATCTTCGGCTACATTCGGATTGTTGGAATCTGCGAATTCACCTGGCATGGTATCACGCTTACGGGCTTCGGCTTCACGAGCAGCATCACCCATATCACTAAATGGTTCAATATTGTCTAATGATTGTTCCCAAGCACCTGCTTCTTCCCATCCTGCTTCAGCAGCCGCATTAACGGCATCTTGAGCCGCAGTAATGGCTAAATCTACGGCTTGACGGTCAGTAATATCGCCTTCTACGGCCACTTCACGAGCGGATTGTGCGGAAGCAATTGCTTCTACCGCAGACATAGCAGCATCTTGAACATTTTCATCTTGAGCAGCCTGTTGTGCATTTTGTGAGGCTTCTACGGCATCATCAGCGAAAATTTCAGACTCAGATTTTCCTTGACCCAACGGCATATCAGATAGTTCATCACTAACTTCATCCATAATTCCTTGTAGGTCAGGATTCATTGAAGCCGCAGTTTGTAGAGCCTCTTGAGCCGCAGTTACCGCTCGGTCTACTGCCCGTTGGTCGGTTTCAGAGGATGGGTCAGCATTTGCCGCAGCCCTTTTTGCTTCATCAACTGCCTTAACAGCCGATTCCGCAGCAGCGATTTCATCACCTGCGTTGCTGGCTCTTTCCGTAGCGTTTGCAGCGGATTGTGCGCCTTGACGAGCCGATTGAGTGTTCTTAGCCTTATCTTCTGTATCTTCATTAGCCTGTTGAATTCCTGCATCAGCACCTGCATCACGAGCAGTTTCTTGACGAGCCGCATTTGATTCAACACCTTGCTCTTCCAAAAATTGGTTACTTCCGCCTTCACCATAACCCGTAGGAATCTCTCTTTCACGAGCCAATTCAGTGTCTTGTCTCATTTGTTCAATAATGTCGTCAATTTGTTGGCGAGCATCATCTCCCGTAGTATCTTGTAAGTCTTCGGTCATAGCGTTTTCAGGAACCCAACGATTTTCAGGACCATCGCCTGAATAGGTTTCATTATACATATAAATAATAGTATTGGTTGCGTTGTCCAACTCATATAGGATATATTCATCACAAATCTGGACACTCAATGCTTGAGCAGCAGAGTAGGTTTGAAAATCTGGGAATTCTAAGTAGGCTTCAGCAGGGGTGGGACGGAAACTATCAAAGTTAATACCATTGGCCCGCATAACATCCATAATGCCTCCAAAAGTGAGGACTTCTTGATTAACCATACCTTCAATCCACAACATATGTGTCCAGTCAGGACCTATGCGTGTTGGAGAAACTCCGTAAGAGCCACTACCCAGATTTAACCACTGCCAACTTTGTTGTCGGTCAAGTTCAGGATTGGCAGGTTGATTCATAGATGGTTCTGGCCCATCAGGATTATTTCCTGTTTGTGGAGTATTGCTTTCGCCTTCTCCGTTAGTTCCTGGCGTTTGATTCTCTCGTTCTTCTTGTTCCTTGAGGGCTTCTTTGATTTCTTCAATCAGCCTCTCAATTTCTTCATCGGACAAATCATCAAATGGTCCAGGTGTGTCAGAGGGCGTGTCAGAGGGTGTGGAATCGTCATCATCCATGAAATCGTCCATAGGCTGAGGTGGCCCCATGTCATCATTACCCAGATTTTCTTCGCCTTCTCGCTTGTCTTGCTCCTTTTGCAATTCTTCTAAAATATCTTCTAAATTATTGGGGCCGTCGGAATCAGTCTGTGGACCACCTGTGGCTTCTCCAGGCAAATCAGGGCCTGGTTGTGAACCTGGGTCTCCAGAATCTGAGTCACCTTCACCCTGTCCTTCTCCCTGACCTTCTCCGCCTTCTCCTTGTCCTGAACCTGATGGGTCACCAGAGCCTTGACCTTGGGAAGAAGTATTACCTCCTGCTCCAGAGGGTCTACCTTGTCCTTGACCTTGACCCTCTCCTTCTCCTTCTCCTTCGCCTTCTCCCTCACCTTCACCTTGTCCTTGGCCTTGACCTTGTCCTGAACCAGAACCTGAGCCTTGCCCCTGTCCTTGCCCTTGACCTTCGCCTTGGCCCTCTCCTTGGTTTTCGCCTTCCATTCCTGGTGGGCCTTTGATTTGGTCGTTAGGGTCGCCTTCTCCTTCTCCTTCTCCTTCGTCACCTTCGCCTTCTCCCTCTTCGCCTTCTCCGTCAGTTCCTGATTGGCCTTCGCCTCCGCCTCCGCCACGGCCTCCTGAACCACCTTGGGCTCGGTTGCCCGCACCAGCACTTCCTGTTCGCACACCGTCTTGGTCGGAACTCGCAGTAAGCAAGATGTATTCACCATTTTCATCCCAATCCATAGTTTCGGTGTAAATAACTGAGTCATCAGTGAGTGAAAAATAAGGGATAGTGCTGAGTAATTCTATTAACTGAGCAGGAAGGTCTTCAAAATATATTCCTTCATCAACTTCCATTCCACCGTAGCGCAACAGAGTTAGTAGAGTCATTGGCCCATAATCAGGGTCAGCGACAATAGGGCGGATAGATGGTGAGGTAGGAGGGATGGTTACAACAACTTCGCCTCCCGTAGAGGTGTTAATACCCAAAACTTGGTCTCCGTCTTGAACAGGCATACTAATTATAACCCCTACTTGCTATTTAAGATTGTTGGTGGTAAAATTCCCAATCGGGGGCGGGAGATGGGCAAGCACATAAAAACTTGACTCGTTGCAAGCCTTCTGAATCTAATTCTGGGGTTCCTACTAAACGACCCAGCAAGCCGCAAACACAATTCCATTCCAATCTGTTAATCATGTAATCAAGCCTCCATTTCTCGGTTGAGCCATTTCTGCTCAATAAATTGTTGTGTTCCGTCTGCATCAGTCCAAATAGCATACCAATAAATATCATAGTGCGTGGTGTTGTTATCTGAAAAATTAGTGAGAGCGATAGTGTGGGTATCACCTACATATCCTTGGATATAGTATAATTTAGTATCATAGACTACGATGTTTTCTTGCGAGGTATCATTGAGTGGATAAATCAAGAATTGAACCGATACATTGTAGCCGTCTAAATCATTAGCAGACTGTCCACAATCTAAGTCAAAAGCCACCGTTGCATGGGTGCTATTGGTTTGCAAGGATATATCAAACAAGTATATCTCACAAGTTTCAGGAGGTGGATATTCACACGAGCCATCATCATCAGTAGCATCTGGACTGTAATTAGTGGCTTCAGAATCAGTGCAACCCCAGATTTCTTGTTCCAATATGTCAATAGAATGAGCAATCCACTTTTCATCCAACACTTCTCCATTGAGTCTAAGAATAATTGTGGGCTCATAAGTTCCTACTGAAACGCCATCCCATGTGTGGTAGGTGTAATCAGCACCGTCAGGGTCAGAAACTGTGCCGTCTTCAAAAGTGTTTTCTTCGTATTTTACTTCTCCGTCTTGATACAATCTCCAAGTGATTTCAAATTGTTCCCCATCACAATTCTCTTCTTCGTCTACCAAGTCTACATCGGCACTGATTCTAACAGCGTCTTGTTCGGAATCATCTTCCAAAAGATAGGCTTGTTGATTGATAAGATAAGCATCACAACCTTCGGGTTCTTCCTGTGATTCAATAATAAATTGCTGGCTGGAGGGTAAGTAGTATTCATCACCATGTTCGCAAGAACCATCTTCACATTCAACTACATGAAATTCTACTCGGTAATGATAGGTGCCGTCTGCTAAATCTTCAATGGTGTGCTCAATGGCGATTCCATTAGTGAAATCTATGTTGCGGATAAATATCTGGTCTTGTTGCTCTTCGCTTTCAAACAAAGTGATAATAAAGTGGCCTCCGAAATGCTCTATGTCGCACTCAGCATTATCTTGGAATGCAAATCTAATTTCTAAAGTGCTGTCATCAGTATATCCGAATTCATCGTAATACCATTGTGGAATACAGTCCCAGATTTCTTCGCCTGAACCTTGAGACTCATCACCCACATCATCACTCATAAAATAATCTATACCTACGCCTCCACTAAGCAGCAGTAAAATTGGGGCTGCTACGGCTAAAATAACTTTGATTTTCTCTGCCTTTCGCTGCACCGATTCCAAAGCCCTGTCTACAATATCTCCTTCCAGAGTAGTCTCCACCGCAACCTCGGTTTTATTGACTCCTCCATTGAGAACTGAATTGTCAGAAACCTGTTGGTTGATTTGCTGCACAGTGGAAATTAACTCTGCGGCTTCTTTGAGTTGCTCTACCAAAGACTCAGATTTATCTTCATTAGAAAGATTGACTACACCATCATCCAGTAAGTCCTCTAAGACAGATTCTTTGCTGCGTCCTGTGGCCTCGGCAATAACTTGCGCTCGCTCATCCAATTCTAAGTGAATATCATTATCCTCTTCAGACATATTTTGTAATTGTTTGTTTTGCTATTTCAATTTGTGCAACGGGTATATCAACTTTGAGGTTAGAGCAGCCCTTTCTTTAGATAGAACGCCCGCACATGAGGCACTGCATATATGAACTTAATGTCAAAAGTTCTTTCTTATATAGGTAGTGTCACACATGGAATATTAGCCCCAACAACAATCGGGCAACAAACACAAAAATAAAAACAGGTGAAAAAATATGAGCAATGAAAACACAAACACAGATGTAGCAGCCTTCCTAACGGAACTTAAAGAACTTCAACCAGAGCGACCAACTCGTGCTTTGGTTAATTACGAGACATTCAAGCCAGAAATGGACCATGTCTACAAGGGATACACACTTGAAGGATACACCGACGGTATTGAATCCCCTCTTGGTTCTGTCAGCACCGCTGTCCGTATGGTCGCACCAGGTAATGATGGCGAGGCTCCAGAAGGCCGCCGTATCACAATCTGGCTCTCTTCCTATGAGCAGAACGATTTCCAACGCTTCCTCAACGACAATGTCGCAAGCAACGAAGATGTTTCTCTTCCAGTGACTATTGACTGGCTACGACGCATGGAAAAGTCCCAGAAAACTGGCCGTGACTACAAGCAATTCTTCGCAATCTTCCGTGGGGCGGCTGACCGTGACTCTCTTCCTGAAGTCCACCCAGACCAACTCAAGCAAGATGAGTGAGGCTTTTTCGCTTCACACATTGAAACCACACACCACAACACCTCCTTTGGGGGTAGAGGTCTGGCTCGTCCAGCGTAAGCACGAACTCAGTAAATCTGGGGGAATGTCCTTTGCCCCTGAAGCGGGACTTGATATAGGTGATACCCTTGTTTGGAGGCGGAGGGATGAGGTTTGACCAAGATTCACAAAGAGATTCGTTCATTTGTTGAGTCAGCGGTTGATTCTTATCCTGAGTTTCAAATCAGCGTTGAACCCGTGTTCCGTAGTCAAATCAGCGGTTCATGGCAAAATGCTGGGACGGGAATCTGCATCAAAATGGAAACAGCACCCCTGAATCCACGCAGCCCCAATCCAGACGAAACGGGTATCTGGTTCACAGTTAGTGATGGTAATTACGCCATTGAATGCTTGATACATAATGGCACTTCGGTGCCAGAAGGCCATAGCAACGACTCTTTAGAATCATCATTGATGACTTTAAGGGAATCGCTTCGCAACGGAACCAATGTCGGCATTGAAGGGTGTTATCACATCGTTAATCGTGAAAAGGTTTTTCTGGTTCATCATGTTTATACCATGAAGAATCATCAAACATCTCAAATGACTGACTCGCAATTGCAGGACTTTTTGGCTCTGTGTAAAAAACTGCGGGTGAGACCCTTAGACTTGTTTATGCAAGACGAAACACTGTGGAGTGAATTTTATGCTCCCGATGTCTTGAAGAAAGCCGTGATGCTATACTGTCTCAGCCCACAAAACAAAGGTGACTTGCTCCACATCGGACTGGTTACCAGTATGGGTGAAGGAAAAGACCACTTGATTGAACGAGTAGTCCAACCTTTAGTCCCTGTGGGTGTTGCTGGCTCTGGTAAAATGTCTACCATTGCGGGGCTATTTGGGGCCATGAGTGGTGACGACCTTAGTAGCATTGAATTAGGTCTGATTCCGAAAATGAATCACGAAAGACTGGCCGTGAGTGAATTCCAAACTTGGGATAGCATGGTATTTGGTGAACTGATGAATGTCATGGCTAACGGCAAATTTGAGATGCAAAAAGGACAACTGGATATTTCCCGACCTGGCTGCGTCAATATGATGTTCTTAGGAAACCCTCCCAAATCTTGGGACGATGAAACCCACAACAATTTGGATATGCTGGAATCGTTCGGAGACTACACCTATCAGATTCTATCCCGACTAACTTTGATATTTACTCAAATGAGTATTTCTGGGCCAGATGCGGAACAGTTAATTGAAGAAAAAATCATGGATGCGATGAATGGTAAGTTTGATGACCCTGAAGTTAAGCGTGAAATGAATATGTGGCGGGTTTTTGGCCGAGAATATTTGCGAAAAGTGAGTCTAATTCGCCCACAGATGAGCGCAGATTCAAAAGGCTTAATTCGCACCACCTATCACGGAGAAATTAAAAACACTGAGGCTTTCAAGAAGGCGTTTTTGGCTCGGTCAGAAAAAGACATGAGAAAATATCAAGAATATACCAACTTGTGTCGGGCTTTTGCCCGATTAGATGGTTCACCGACCGTAGAATGGACTCATATTGCTGAGGCCAAAGATATTATGGAAATTTCTATGAAAACTCTGATGGAAAACTTCCCGTTGGATGAATTAGCCGCTGGAATGACTCCCGAAGACCAAGCCTTGTATAATGCTATCAAAGATGTTATCGGAGCCGCAGAAAAACTGGACTTGAAAGACCTTCGGAACACCATGAGTGCGATGAAGAGTCGCAAATTTAGTGATGCAGATTTGGAACGGTTGGCAAAAGGCAAATACCTGAACATAGAAGAGAACCCCGATGGTAGCAAATATGTGGTGCTGAAAAAGTGAAACTTCAAATAGGAAACAACCGTAAGTGATAGTTATGCTCTCTCGTGATGCCGCTAATCGTGCTGCCATAGCGGTCGCTCGGGTAATCAACAATGGCGAAAGTTTCTCGGCAGCCTCTCGTTCGGTAGGAACTACGGTGAGAACACTCAAAATGTTTCTCAGAGAAAATTCTATCGGAATGGAGCGAGTGTCGGGTCGTTGGAAAATAATTAGGTCTGCGGCTCAAAAAGTCCCTGAATTTCTCACTTTGATGTGGTCGGGTGAATCTGCTACTCGTGCGGCACAGTCATTGAACACTACCGTTCGCACCATCAGTAATCAAATGTTGCCCGATGATGCTGGCACACCTCGTCCAGTTATCGTCAAAGTAGGCAACACTTGGACTCCTAATTTTTTGGGAGTCCGAGATTATAGCATGACACTGCACGGAAGTTTGATTGGATTAAACGATTCTGTGCAAGGGAGAGGAGAGCAAGCGGGACCCGATGCCGACCCAGATGATGCCGATGCGGAGTATGCAGATATTTGGTGGCAAATAGATTTTAATAATTTTGAATCATCCTTGCCTATTTCAGAAGTGGGTAACTTTTGGAGATTGCCGATTGTAGACTATTTGCGTAGTTATCTGGAATCACCCTCTCAAGTCAATACTTCATTAGCCAACAGATTTTTAGGTAATGCAGATGTGACCTCGGCTGCGGGTGTGGCGGGCAGAATCGCCGCAGATGGCTCCATGATGCTGACTCGGTTGGAACAATTCTTGGAGAGATATGATTTGCGAATGGCCCCCGATGTTACGATTGGGGTAGAACCTGCGTCGGGATTGATAAGTCCTGTGCGATGGATTTGGGTCAATGATTTTGGAACTAATTCTACTCGTGTGGCTTCAGGGTTGTGGCAAGTGATGTTCCTCACCAATTCTGAAAGAGAAGAATACCCGATTACTATCAATTATGAATACGACTTGCTGGATGAAGTTGAGTAATGTTATATAGGTAATACTACTGATATACAATTACCTTACTGGTGATATTATGGAACAAGAAATTATGATTGCTGCTGGTGCTGTTGGTGTCGTCCTTGCTGGCGCAGCCGCTCGCTGGTGGAACAAAAACCGAAACAAGATTGCAGACAAGATTGAAGATACTTTGGAAGATGCGATAGAAGACCTGACTGGAGAAGATGTAGAACTTGGCGAAATCGTTGATGAAGTCATGGAGTCTGCTGATGAAGTCGTCGCAGAAACTGTGGAAGCAGTGGAATCGGGCGAAGATGTCGTGGAGTCTGTCAAAGAATCCGTTGCAGAAGAAGTTGCTGAACTAAAGGAAGATTTGTCTGCTCTAACTGTGGCACAACTCAAACTACGGCTCAAAGAAGCAGGATTGCCTGTTTCTGGAACCAAACTCACACTTATCAACCGACTATCGGAGATGGAAGAATGAATTGGAACTGGAAAACTATGGGTCTTGGTGCAAGCCTCGTGTCAATTTTGGGCAGTATTGCTATTTACTTTGCTCACGATGAGAACCTCGGTATCTTTGTCGGACTTTGGGCATCTGCGTTGTTGCTATTGAGCGACCGCATGGCTGAATTGAAAGAATAATTCTAATACAGGCGGTGGCTTGGATGGAAGAATACGATGTAATTATTGTAGGTGCGGGTCCTGCTGGCTCTTCATCTGCCTATTTTAATGCGAAAGCAGGAAAAAAGGTATTGTTACTTGATAAGGCATCATTTCCAAGAGACAAAATATGTGGCGATGGTGTAACGGGTAAGTCATTGACCATTTTAGATGAAATGGGCTTAGGCGATGAGATAAATGGAATTAAAGAAATATCCTCAACAGGAGTCTTAATTGTTGCTCCCAATCAAAAAGAATTGCGGATTGATATTGCTTCGCCCGAAGACCCTTTTTCGGCTTTCTCAATTGAGAGGGAAATTTTTGACAATATAATTTTTCAAAAAGCGAAAGAAATGATTCAATCCAATGGTGGCACTTTCAAACAAGAAAAGGTCTTAGAACCAATCATTGAAGATGGTATTATGGTGGGTGTTCAAACCAAAGAAAACCACTATAAAGCAAAATTAGTTGTTGGTGCGGGTGGGTATAATTGCCCGATTTCACGAACGGTTTTGAATCATAACGAAACACCGAAACAAGAAAGAAAACATTATTCGTCTGCGATTAGAGAGTATTGGCATGACATTGAAGGTAATAGTGGAGATTTTGAAATACATTTCATTGACGGTATTTTACCTGGTTATTTTTGGATATTTCCGATTTCAGAAAACCGATTCAACATTGGAGTAGGTATGCTACTTGACGATATGGATAATCAATCTGTTAAATTGAAAGAGATGCTGTCATACATAGTTAATGAATCTTATTTGAGCAAAAGGTTCAAAAATGCCAAAAAGGAAGATAAAACCTTGAAAGGATGGCTACTTCCGTTGGGTTCACCAAGAGGAAAAGGATTGCACCCCAGAAAAAATTTCATGAATGGTTGTGTTTTGATTGGAGATGCTGCCAGTCTAATTGACCCATTTACAGGAGAGGGTATTGGAAATGCTTTGACTTCGGGAAAATTAACGGCTAATTATGAAATTATTGATGATAATACAGGTGTTGAATATCAAAATGAGTTATGGTCTTTGATTGGTGAAGAACTTCATAATTCACACCGATTACAAAAAATGTTGAAGAAAAAATGGTTGGTAAATTGGTTTGTCAATAAAGCGAACAAAAAGCCTAAATTACAGATTTTGCTTACTGATATGTTGCATAATAAAGAAACACAGGACAAATTCAATTCAAAATGGTTTTTGCTAAAGTCGTTGTTATTCTGAGTGACCGCATGGTAGAACTGAAGGAATAACTTAAATAACAGCAATACGAAAGTATTGTTATGGCTGACTTCTACTCCATTCCGTTGGAGGAAATGAATGCTTTTTTGCGTTCCAGAAGGTTTCAACCTGTTGATTTAACCTATCGTAACCGCCCTGTGCTGGAGTGGGTCTATGAAAGACCGTTGCCTCGGCAACCGAATCATGTGGTGAGAGTCTATACGGGAATTAACCGTTATGGTCGTTCACAAAATCAAAGCCGTGGTGCAGGAAAAGACGCTATCCGTGTGCAAGTCATTTACAAAAATGGTGATGTGGAAACATTAGTGACTCAACCCAAGCGTGTGCATCGTGTCACAGGATGGGCTGATAATCTGGACAACAGACTAACAGAAATCGCCCAATCGTTACCACAGGTGGTATTTGACCGTCGTGGAGAACCCATGACTTTGAGGCGTAAGAATGGTAAGTATTTCTGGGGCAGTAGGGATTATCCAAAATACAAAGAAACTAAACCCTTCCGAGCAGAAGAATTTAATAGTGAGCAGGGTGCGCCATTATTGGGACAGACTACGGAAGCACCCTACGAAATTAAGGTGTATGTTCCCTCTACTACTTTAGACCAACCCATTAGTGACAGAGATTTCAAATCTCGTATTGAGGAAACCCAAGAAAAACTCTCGGAATTGTTTGGAGGATTTACTACTGTTGATGCTTCAGGTGGTTATTTGAGTCAGCAAGATGGTGTGATTAGTGAACCCATTATTGTGGTATCATCGTGGGCTACTGTGGAGGATTACCAATCAAGATTGGACGATTTAGAACGCTTCTTGAAACAAAAGAAAGATGATTGGGGTCAGGAAGTCATTGGATTTGAGTTTGAAAATGATTTCTTTATGTATCCTGAGTTCCGAGCAGAAGAAATTAGATGTTGTCAAGAATGTGATAAAACCACAGGATTAACTAC
>CERI01039541.1_pt1 | contig 16125 bp, 13 predicted proteins | sample 350261 | NCBI WGS metagenome assembly CERI01 (sample SAMEA2620979, study PRJEB7988) | marine metagenome | isolation source: saline water (ENVO:00002010), including
GAGTTTCATTGATTTTTCACTGAGTTCTAATTCATCATCCAGGATCTTTAACATATTAAAATTATATGAAATGACAACTAAATCAAATTGAGATGAATTGATAAAACTTATTATTTCTTCATAATTATTTGTACATTTAGATTCACCAAAATTTGGTTGGTCTTTCTCATAGTTCGTAATTAGAGGTAAGCATCCCGTTACTCCCCAATAGGAAACTGAAGTATTTGGATATTTTTGTTCTATTAAACCATATGCTAAGTTCTGAGAAGTACTGTCGCCTATTACTAAAACATTATATATCGTTTCGTTGTAATCTTTTTGACAGTATTCGAAATCATATTTTACATCCGGTCCTTCAATCATGCATCTATTAACTTCACTACGCCCTCCGGTATTCTGAATGACTATATCTCCAGGAAGCGTATTTTTGTTTAATCCATTAATTGGTATTGTTGAAAGGTATACAAAAATTGAAGATATAAAAATTAATAATAATAAAAAACTTGAATTTTTCATAAAAGTCATGTTTCTAAATGGTGTTTCAACTATTTTATAAGAAAACATAGCAACAATAAATGAAATTAAAAAAGCAACAAAGAACTCTATGTTACCAATAAAAGGAAGAGTGAATTCTATATAGTAATATTTAAAAATTGCATATATTGGATAATGGACAAGATACAGACTATAACTTATTCTCCCTAGGTAGTAGATAAATCCTTTTGATAGATATAAATTAACAACATTATTATCTTCTTGGAAGTAGATGAGTAAACACGTTGAGACAACAGGTATAAGAGTATATAAACCTGGATGAATATATTCCTCAGAGTATAAAATAAAAGAGCTCAGAATACTTATAAAACTAACTACTGAAATATGTTTAGAGTATGATCTACTTATTTGTGGCAAGAAATTTAAAACAACTCCAAATAATAATTCCCAAAGTCTTGTGTGTAGCCAATAAAAGTTCGTAGTACTAATACAATCTGAATTTGGACAACCAAAAGGTAGGTTGTAGTAATTTTCACCAAATCCATAAATAAAACTTGCAATCAATAAGAAAATAAATATAAAATTTCTAGACTTCTTGTTCTTTATAGCTAAAAAAATTAATGGAAGTAAAATATAAAACTGTTCCTCAACCCCAAGAGACCAAGTGTGTGCAAGGGGTTTTATGTAAATGTCACTTGAAAAATAGTTAGTCGTTTTCCAAAAAAATAGGTTTGAAGTAAAGGATACAACCCAAGGGACAGATTGTTGAAATTCATAGATATCATTAGGGTGATAGAAAATTAAAACTAGAATAAAGCTAATAAAAATTGTAAATAATAAAGCTGGAATAATTCTTCTTATTCGTTTTAAGTAGAATTTCCAGATTGAAAACACTCCATTACTAATCTCTGTATATATAACTTTCCCTATTAGAAAACCAGAAATTACAAAAAAGACATCAACTCCTAAAAATCCACCAGGAAAAAAACTAGTGTTTGAATGATAAATTAATACAGCTAGTACAGCAATTCCCCTAAGACCTGTTATGGATGGAATGTAATTATTTTTTTTCATAGTTATTTTTCAAAGAGTACACACGATAAATTGTAGTAAAGAGCTAATAAAAAGATGAAAAAAAATCATCTTCGCTTAAAATATACTTAATGAATCAGTTTACAAACATAATACTGCCAAATTTTCTAGAACCACATTATACAGACGATCTCTTGAGGATTGGCAAAGACAATGATGGAGGGTACTTAGTTTCTTTAGAAGATATAATAAAATCAGATTTATTGATTTCAATAGGCATTTCTTTTGACTGGAGTTTTGAAAAAAGATTTAAAGCCATAAATAAAGAAATTATAATCTTTACCTATGATGGTTCTGTAGGTTTTAAATATTTTGTTAAAAATATTAAATATCACTTAAAAAATTTCTTGCCGAAACCCTCTACAATTGGGTTTTCTAAATTAACAAGAAGAATCAAAATGCTAATTGATTTTTCTATTTTTTTTAGATTCAATATTTTAAAAAGTAAAATCTTTCATGAAGAGAGTTTTGTTGACTTAAATATGGATTCTGATTATCTTGCTAGTTTTTCAAAATATTATGGTTATGATCCGAAAACAATAGGTAAGAACTATATGTTTGATAAAATCATAAATAATACATTTCTCTCAATAGACATTGAAGGCAGTGAATACGGTCTATTGGAGGATATTATACATTATCAGCAATATATTTCAGGAATGGTAATTGAGTTTCATGATGTACATGAAAATTTAGAAGAAATAGAGTTTTTTATAAAAAATTTTAAATTGAACTTGCTTCACTTACATATAAATAATTTTGCTGATGTTATTTCTGGGTTGCCTTCTGTTATAGAGCTAACTTTTTCAAAATACTCAGATATTTCAAAAGATAAAGCGGCTTTATTACCTCACAAGTTTGATCAACCCAATACAGAAAAGGGACCATCATTCAATGTTTCATTTGCTAAAGTCTGAGTTAATAAAGTGAATATAAATATTATCTCTCATTACAGAAAATTGATATTTTTTGCACTGAGAAGATATGAAGGTTCAAATTATGCACTAATGAGAAATTATTTTGCAACTATTCTTGTCCACGATTTAAAAAAATATATAAGTCCAAATAAAAAAAACATATTAGACGTTGGTGGTTCATCTGGAGAATTTGCAAAATATATAGGGGAAACTTTTGATTGTAAAATATTAAATTTAGATCCCCATCCCATCAATCCAGTGTGGGATACTGTGACTTCATCAGCAGACAAAATGCCTTTTGAAAATAATAAGTTTGATCTTATCTTTTTTCGAGGTGTTTTAGAGCACATTAAGCCATCTTTACAACAGAATTCTATAGATGAAATTTATAGAGTTTTGAATACAGGGGGTGTGTGTTACTTAGTTATACCTCCGTGGTATAACCCACATGCAGGCCACGGTTTGAAACCTTTCCATTTACTTCCATTTCCATTAGCAAAGTTTTTAAAAAATCTTATTTTCAGAAAAAAAGTTCTATACAATTCACTTGAAGAATCGTCTCTATACAAAGTAACCCATCGCGGAACTCAAGAAATGATTAAAAAAAGTGGCTTTACAATCCTTGATACCAAAGATACACATCTAAGACTCCATTTTTTAACTAAAATACCAATAATTAGAGAATTTGCAGTGCCAGCTGTCGCATTTATTCTTAAAAAATAAAAGATTACTAATTTAATTTTCATTAATTGATTATCATGTTTTTAAAGTGATCAAAAATAAAGTTATATCCATCAATAAAGAAATATTCTAATGATAGATAAATTCAAAATGTTCTTTGATGATTTAGTAAAAGTTTCAAAGATAACAAAAACTAAAAATAAAAAAAGAACGATCTTTGCGTTAGCACTAATATCTAATTCTTTAGTATTATTTGATATCTTAATCATTTTATATTTTGCAAAAATATTTTCACAAGACTCCACGTTTAATAATGTAATAATTGAATTTTTTCTTGATAATTTAAATCTTTTACCATTAGTTGTACTTTTAAGATTTTTATTTATCTACATAGAAAAGGTTATAACAGTCAACCTTCAGGTGAGTATTGAAAAGAGTTTAAGGGTCCATCTACTTGAAGAGGTCTTTACACGAGGAAATGTTTCTATTTCAGATGCGTACTATTATATAAATACTTTAGCGCCTCAGGTCGGGGGTTTTTATTCAACGCTATCTGTATTTCTTGGTAGTCTGATTCAAATTATTGTCTTTTCAGGTTATTTACTTTTTTCTAATTTTGACGTAGTAATTATCTTTTCAACCGGAACACTACTTTTATTCCTTCCTACAGTTATGTTGACTAAATTAGGGAGAAAATATGCCCATATTGCATATGAATCAGGTAACCAAATTAGTAAAGACATTGAAAAAGTACTTGATAACCTATTTCTTATAAAAATTATCAAATTAATTAGCACCGAAGTAAAGAATTTTGAAAAAAGCCTACAAGTTCTTTACTCCTCTAGAGTAAGTGATATAAAAGTTGGGACCGTAAATGCATTAATGCCAAACTTTTTTACCCTATTCCTGCTTTCTATTCTGATTGTATTTTTCGATTTTATGAAATACTTAACATTTGACTTTATTGGAATTTTACTTAGGTTGTTTCAATCCTTGGGAATTTTTAACAAAAACATTCATACAGTGTCTTCATACCATGTTTATTTAGAAAAATTGTATGAGATTGAATCAAATAAAAAAAATATTAATTCAGACAACTTTGAAATTAATGAAGATGATAAATCTAACGTTGCAATAAAAGTCACCAATTTAAATTTTAAATATCTTGGAATGGAAAAATACATGTTTGAGAATATAAATTTAGAAATACCAAAAAATGAGCATACTATATTGGTTGGTCCTAATGGTTCTGGCAAGAGTACTCTCTTAGGATTGTTAACTGGAATATTTTATCCAAATGAGGGTACCGTTGCAGCTAGTAGTAAAAATTTTGGGTATGTAAGTGCTACGCCAATGATTATAAATGATTCACTTAGGGCTAATCTCGTTTACGGAAATACAAATAATATCAAGGATGTAGACTTGCTTCAATTCATCACTGATTTTAGACTTTTTAATGATTCTAAAAAGATTGATCTTAATAGACATATCTCGAACAAATCTTTGTCAACGGGCCAGATGCAAAAAGTATCATTCATTCGAGCAATGGCAGCCGGAATAGATATTTTAGTTTTAGATGAATCGACTTCTAATTTGGATTTAGAAACTAAAAAACTAATATTTAATATTATTGAGAGACAAAAAATAACAATAATTAACTCAACTCACAACCCTGAAGATTTTATAGGGATTAACAACAAAATAACGATCACTCAAAATGGTGATGAGAGATTAATTCATTTTGAAAAACTATAACTTCTTAATAACAGCATTTTCCAGCTCCGCAACAGCAACAATACTGTTCTTTTGAATAACTTTACGGTATGAATCATTTGATAATTCTTGTAGTTTGTTTTTCTGTTGGAATAAATTAACAATTAAATCTCCCAAGTCCTCTTGAAAACTAAATAAAACACCTTCTGTATTATTTTTAATTATTTCAATATTATTTGGAATAGATGACACTACTGGGACACATCCAGCAGACATAGCCTCTAAAGTACTTTTGGGATTACCTTCAAATAGCGAACTAGAAACAAAAATTTGATAACTTTGGTAGATATTTTTAAGTGCCTCATATTCTAAAGTCCCTTTAAAATTAACATTTATTCCCAATGTATTTGATAACTTTTCAAGTTCATTTCTTAAACTGCCATCACCATATATATCTACTTCTATCTTTTTGCCAGCTATAGCTTTAAAGAGATGTTCATAATTCTTTTGATACTCTAATCTACCCACACAAAGAATCTTATTTGTATGTCTTAACCCATATGGAGTATGATTTAAATCTTCCACCCAGTTAGGAATTAATTCGACATCCTTTTTTTTATCAATTCGTGCCAATATTTTAATGTCTTCATTACTTGTTGCGCTGTAAATATCTGAAAAATGTAAAGTAACTTTTGTTAGTAAAAAATATAAAAATGTTATGTAAATAGGTTTATTATCCATTTTACTGAACCAGTACATGTCATAGCCAGTTCTAACAAAAAGTTTTTTTCGAGTTATAAATTTAAAAATAATAGATACCCAACTTCCTAAGAGTTGGTTTTGTTTTATTATTTGAAAATCTCCAGCTAATTTTTTGATCTTAAAGGGATAGTAAAAAGACAAAAAGTATCTTATTAATTTACTCTTACTTCTACTAAAAAGTGAATATAATGGTAAAACTTCAATAAAATCATAATTTTTCAAGATTGTGTAATCATCTTTGCTACCATATGTAACCAATAAGAAAGTGTACCCATAATTAACATTGAGGTGTTCAAAATACTTAACCTCCCTATCAAGACTTCCAGAATCTTTCAACGTTTTAAGCGAGTAATCGAATGTAAAAAAATAGATAATACGCATTCTTTAATATTAACTAATAAAATTAACAAATAATTGCCAAATTGTTTATCCTAAATATGTAAAGATGAAAAAAATTTTAATCATACACACAAAATATAGAAATCTTGGTGGTGAAGATATAGCGGTAGAAAATGAAGTTTCTATTTTGAGTAAATATTTTGAAATAGAAACGCTTTACTATGAAAATAGAAAAGTCTCTATTTTTTCAGATTTAGTTGCCTTTATAACAAACAACAATTTCAAAAGTAATAAATTATTAGAGGCAAAAATTAATAACTTCCAACCTGAAATTGTAATTGTTCATAACAGTTGGTTTAAAGCTAATTTAGGTATATTTAGATTATTAGAGAATAAGAATATACCCACATTTTTGAAAATTCATAATTTCAGGTATGTTTGTACTTCATCCTTTACAAAAAAAGGTCATGTATTTAATAACAATATTTGTCAGGCGTGCGGGGTTGATTATAAAAAAACTAAAATATTTAATAAATATTTCTATAACTCGTTCATAAAATCTTTAGCTGTACTTAATTACGGCAGGAAATATTTAGAAATATTAAATAATGAAAAAATTAATCTTTTGGTACTAACCGCTCACCACAAACATTTTTTGGATGGGTATCTAAGCTCAAATAAACAAATACTTATTTTACCAAACACTCTAGATGTAAAAACTGACGAGATTGAACCTGATTCTAGTAATAATGAAAAATATATTGTATATGCAGGTCGCATCTCTTCAGAAAAAGGTGTAGATAGTCTAATCAGTGCATTTTTAAATTCAGAAGTCAAAAATATAAAATTAAAAATAATTGGTGAGGGACCTGAACTAAATTTTTTAAAAAGTAAACATAAGGATGATACAAATGTGATTTTTCTCGGCCAATTAACGAATGATGAAGTTACAAGTTACATTAGTAGAAGCGCTCTAGTCATTACAGCAACAAAACTTTTCGAAGGTCAGCCAACACTACTTTGTGAAGCTAGTCTTCTTGGAGTGCCTTCAATATTTCCTAAAACAGGTGGAATATCAGAATTCTTTCCACCAAATTATCAATACACTTTTGAACAATATGATTATAAAGATTTAGAAAATAAAATTAGACATTATTTTTTGAAAGCTGACAGAGGAGATCTTGGTGAGAAAAATAGAAAATTTATAGAAAAATATTTAGATGAAAAGTTGATTGTCACTCGGTTGAAAAAGAGTTTTAGTAAATGACTATGGGGGAAAAAGTATCAGTTTTATTGAGTGTCTACAATTCAGAAAATACTATTGGAAAAAGTATTGAAAGCCTTGTTTCACAAAGCTATAAAAATATTGAAATATTAATTATGGATGATAATTCGAGTGATTTAAGCTTTAAAATTTGTAAAGATTATGAATCTAATTATGAAAATATTCAGGTATTTAAAAATGAGAAAAATGTGGGGTTAACAAAAAATTTAAACTTTCTAATTAATATTTCGAAAGGTAGATACCTAGCACGACAGGATGCTGATGATATTAGTGACGTAACGAGAATAGAAAAGCAAATCCATTTTATGAAACTCTACAATCTTGATGCCTGCACAACAAGAGCATTTGTTTTAAAGCAAAACAAAATTACACCCAACATATCCATGTACTTACCTAAAAAATTAATTATGCGATTAAAAAACCCATTTATACATGGCACGCTAGTGATTAAGAAATCCTCAATAATAGAGATTGGAAATTATAATGAAAAATTTTATTATTCTCAAGATTACAAATTAATGAATGACTTAATTGAAAAGAATTTCAAGGTAAAAATATTAAAAGCTCCTCTATATCATCTAAACATGGAGGGTAATATTTCAGTAGAAAAAAAAGATGAGCAAGAATATTATGCAAATTGTGTAAGAAAAAATATTGAACCAAGATTTGTGAAGTAATGAAAATTTTTCTAAATTCACCTAATGAAAATTGGATTGTTGACCGGTTTGTTGAAGAGTGGAATGATTACAATACTGCAATTACAAGTAAAAGTATTAGAGCAAGTGATATTGTTTGGATAATATCACCATGGACATGGAGAAAACTTTCAAAAAACCAACTTAAGAAAAAAAAAGTACTTGTAACGATTCACCATATTGATGAAAAAAAATTTGATATAGAAGATTTTAAAAACTTAGATCAGTATGTAAATTTCTATCATGTCATTTCAAAATTAACAGAAAGTAAATTAAAAAAGATTACAGATAAAAAGATCTATTATTCACCGTTCTGGGTAAGCCCAAAAAAATGGTTTCCATTACAAAATAAAAAAATAATAAGAAAGAAATACAACGTCGCTAATGATGAATATTTGATTGGATCGTTTCAACGAGATACTGAGATGGATTTGATAAGTCCAAAGCTTGAAAAAGGCCCGGATAATCTATTAGAAATTCTTCTAGAATATAAATCTTCCAAAAAAAATTTAAGAGTAATACTTGCTGGCAATAGAAGAGATTATATTGTAAATAAATTAATTGAACACAAAATTAAGTACTCTTATTTCAACATGATTTCGTTAAAAGAATTAAATGAACTTTATAATATTTTAAATCTCTATATTGTCTCATCTAGAGTTGAAGGGGGTCCCCAGGCTATTGTTGAATGTGCGTTAACTAAAACTCCATTAATATCTACAAATGTAGGAATTGCATCAGAAATACTTCATCCTGATTCTATTTTTGATATGAATAATTTTACATCAGCTTTACCAAATATAGATCATGCTTATAATAAAGCGAAAAAATTCACTATTCCAAAAGGTTTTGAGACTTTTATAAAAACTATGGAAGAAATACATGAAAGTTAGTATCGGCTCAAAGATTTTTGATGGCCCCTGGGGGGGTGGAAACTTATTTGTAAAAAACCTTTCTTTATTCTTAAATTCGAAAAATATTGAAGTAATACATGATTTGTATGACAAAGACATAGATATTATTATTTTGACAGATCCGAGAAAGTCTTCTTATTCCTCCACTTTTACTCATGAAGATATAAAAAATTATTTAAATTATATCAATGGTAAAGCATTGGTCATACAAAGATTTAATGAGTGTGATGAAAGGAAGAATACAAAAGATGTAAACCAGATAATGATCTCTGCTAATGAATGCTCAGATAAAAATATTTTTGTTAGTCGATGGTTGCAAAATTTGTATGAAGAACAGGGTTTATCAAATAAAGAAAATCAGACAATCATGACTGGGGCTGATGTAAGTGTCTTTAATAATAACAATTCTAAAATTTGGGATAGTGAATCCCCCTTGAAAATAGTTACCCACCATTGGGGAACGAATGCCAATAAAGGATTTCAAGACTACAAAATACTGGATGATTTTATTGGTCAAGATAATAACAACAAAAAGTTCGAATTCACATTTATAGGAAATCTACCAAAAGACTTCAAATTTAACCACTCTAAACACATACCTCCACTTCATGGCAAAGAACTAGCGGATGAATTAAAAAATAATCACTTGTATTTTACAGCATCTAAAAATGAGCCATCAGGCAATCATCATATTGAAGGTGCCCAATGCGGGTTACCGATTTTATATTTAAATAGTGGGGGTATTCCAGAATTTTGCAATAAATTTGGAGTAGCTTATGAAGGAATTGATTTAATAGAAAAACTTTTTCAGATTAAGAACGATTATTTTTTTTATAAAGAAGAAATAAGTTCTTATCCTTATAATTCTGAAATTATGTGTAATGAGTATTATGACGAGGCTATGAACTTAATGACTAATTCTGATACATATTTATCAAAAAGAAACCATTTCACACAAAAGAGTTATTTTTCAAAGTATATATTTTTTAGTAAATACTATTTAAATAAACTTATTCATCGCAATCGTTTATTAAGTAAGATTTATACCTATTTTATTCGAGGATATCTGAAAATTAAATCTATGATTATCAAATGATAAAAAAAATAAATTTTTCATATATAAATAATAAATTTATTAAACCCTTATATCTTGTTTTCTTTTCTTTGGTTGTTTTGTTTGGTAGATCATTCACTGGAATTTATATTTTGGAATACAGACTTGGGGAATTAATGGTGGGATTTTTAATTTTGGTTGGAATTTGGATATTATTATATCCAGCAAAAAATCAACCCTCTTATTTTGGATTAGCAAACACCTATATTCACAAGCTTATTCTTGCCAACTTTGTTGTTTCAGTTCTTCTTACTCAGGGGTCTTTTATTAATACTTATACATATCAAAGTAGTAGCTATATTTGGACTTTAGGGTTCTTATTTCTTGGAGTTGCCATATTAAAAGACTTTAATTTATCTGAAAATAATATATATATTTTTGCTTCTTTTCTTCCAGCTTTATATGTTTTAAGCTCGGTAAAGTTCCCTAAGTTTATTATGGACTTTTTCATAAATTATTCCGATAAGTTTGATTTTGTAAAAGCTTCAGATTTATTAATAGTATTTGTTGCTACAAATTTTCTTATGAGCTTAATTTATAAGAATAATAAAAATGACTTTGTTTACTTTATCTTATCAAGTGCAGCCTATCTACCTTATTTACTTTTTAAGAGCAAAGGCGCATTTTTCCCCGCAGTAATATTTATATTCTTTAATTTGTATTATTTTATAAAATTTATGAAAAAGAACAAAACCTTTTCCTTTTTAGTAATGTTAATTTCGATATTTATTTTTTTGATTTCTACTTTTCATATATACGGAAATTTTAACTTCAGTAAAGAGGGTCAAGAAAATTTTGACGATATATCAATAACAGATACAAGCAGTGTTGTAAGCAATCTATCAATGTTGTTAGAAGAAAAAAACACTTCGCAGATATTTGCATCTTTTTACATTATTGATGGAAGACTTTATTCTCAGGAACAAATGGCGGACTGGCGTCTCCAGATATGGCAGGATATTTCTAGAGACATATTTTGGTATGCAGATTATTCAACAAATTCGAAAGGGACTGTCATGAGGGATCAGAAACAACCTAGATATGATTTATTTTATAGAGGATTTGGATACAATGAGAAACTACCAGCAATGGATTTCTCTGAACGTAGTGGGACTGACGGTACAAACGAAAATCCTCATAATTTTCTTATTTACTCTTTAGGTAGGGGTGGTTTATTCAATCTATTATTATTTTCAACTTTTCACTTTTCAATAATTGTCTATTTTTACAAACGTGATAAAAGTTTTAAAACTTTATTGTTTTTAATTCCAGTTTTAATGACATCATTTTTCGATGCTTCTATGGAAAGCGTGAGGTTTCCTTTTGTATACTATACGTATATGGCAATCGTTTATAATTTCACAAAAAAAACAACAAGCGAGTAATTAATGTACATTTATTTGAAAATTGCTACTATATTCAAATTATGAAAAAAGCTTTTATAACAGGTATAACAGGACAGGATGGGTACTATTTATCTAAATTATTATTAGATAATAATTACGAAGTACACGGTACAATTAGAAGATCTTCATCCATTAACACATCTAGAATAGATCCTCTAATTTCTGAATATTCTGATACTAAACAATTTAACCTCCATTATTCAGATCTTCTTGACTCAGCTTCCCTAAGCTTGCTATTAAATGAAATTCAACCAGATGAAGTCTACAACTTAGCTGCTCAATCTCATGTTGCTGTATCTTTTAAAAATCCAGTTATTTCAACCCAAACAAGTACGCTTGGAGTACTTTCGTTACTAGAACCACTAAGGACTTTTAATAAAGAAGTTAAATTTTATCAAGCTTCATCTTCAGAAATGTACGGTGGTTCTGAGGATAAAATACTCAACGAAGATAGTCTCTTTGATCCGAAGAGCCCTTATGCTGCTGGAAAAGTATTTTCTCATAATCTTAATAAAATTTATAGAGAGTCTTATGACATGTTCTGCGTAAACGGTATATTATTCAACCATGAATCGCCACATAGAGGTGAAACATTTGTAACTAGAAAAATTTCTAGAGCAGTTGGAAGAATTAAACTTGGACTTCAAAGTAAATTAACACTTGGAAACTTAGAAGCTGTTAGAGATTGGGGATACGCTGGAGACTATGTTGAGGGTATGTGGAAAATGATGCAATACGATAAACCAGATGACTGGGTTCTTGCAACAGGAAAAGCTTATAAAGTTTCTGATTTTGCGAAAAGTGCTTTTGATAGCGTGAATTTAAACTGGGAAGACTTTGTTGTGTCATCAAAAAGGTATGAACGACCAAATGAAGTTCACTATCTCTTGGGAGATTCCTCCAAAGCTAAAAATTTACTAAATTGGAAACCGAAAGTTAATTTTGACGGTCTTGTTAAATTAATGGTTGAAGAAGATATCGAACTTGCAAAACAAGAAAAGACACTATTGGATAATAATTTAATAAAACCTACTTGGGAAAATGCAATCTAACTTTTCTGATTAGTTATGTTCTCTTTAAACCAATTAAAAGCTAAATTTAACCCCTCAGTAAGTTCCACCTTTGGCTCCCACCCGTAATTATTAATTATTGAACTATCTAGGAGCTTGCGTGGATTACCGTCTGGCTTTGTTTTATCAAAATCAAGACTACCCTTATAGCCAACAACTTCTTTAATAGTCCTACCAAGATCTTTTATACTAATTTCACTTCCACTACCAATATTTATTAAGTCGTCTTCAATATTTTTTTCAATTATAAATTTTATACCTCTTGCTAAATCATCGACATATAAAAATTCTCTCAAAGGGGATCCACTTCCCCAGATTAAAAACTTATTATCTTTATTTAATTTTGCATGGTACATTTTATTTATTAAACCTGGAATAACATGACTTGCCTCACCATCAAAATTATCATTTGGTCCATATAAGTTGGTTGGCATTAAATTAATAACTTTATGACCAAATTGTAGGTTTAGAGATCTTCCAAGTTCTATCGCAGTTAGTTTTGCCATTGCATAAGGGGAATTTGTTGGTTCAAGTTTTCCATCCATAAAAGAAGATTCTTTTATTGGATTTGGTGCATCTAATGGGTATATACAACTACTTCCTAAGTTAATTATTTTTGTGTTTGGAAATGGAATTATTGATTCTAATATATTGGTATTAATTTTCAAATTCTGTATTAAAAATTCTGATCGATGAGTATTATTTGCTAAAATGCCACCAACTTTTGCAGCAGCATTAACAATAATGTTTGGTTTAAATGATTCAATTAAGCTTTGAACCTCTTGTAGGTTAAACAAATTTGTATCTTCTCTAGAAGAAGGAAAAATTTCATAATTATCATTTGAGAAAATACGATTTACGGAACTACCGACGAGTCCTTTGCTACCAAAAATTAATATTTTTTTATCCATAACTTGAATTCACTTTATCTAACTTTAAGTCTCATGGACTAAATTATACAACTTTAATGAAAACATATTTAAATCTAAATGTTCAGTAACAGTTTTTAAACCATTCATTGAACATCTGCTCAATAAAGCTTGATCGTTTTGCAATGTTTCTATATTTTCACACCACTCATTAGCAGAATTATTGTCTACAAAAAAAATATTTTCATTGTTTGTAAATAAATCTTCATCCCAAAACCCTTTAGTTCTTGATATCAGCACAGGAGTTCCACAAGCTATGGACTGAAGGGCAACACTTTGTCCAGATGGTTGGAAAGTATCAATTATTGGCAGGATTGTTATAAAAGAATCTTGATAATAATTTTTCATTTGTTCGTCCGTTAAGACTCCTTCACCCCAACTGCCTTTTATAAGGTTTACATTATCTAAGTCACATTGTTGAATCTGATTAGTAATAAACGTAAAATTGAATTCTTTCATTTTTTTGGCAATTTCGACAAGTAGATTGTAATCTCTCTTTCCATCGTTACCCACAAAAAGAATGTTGTTGTTAATATTTTTTTCCTGATAATTTTCTAAAGGTCTCCAAAAATCTAGATCTATTGAAAATGGCATATACGAAAACTTTGAATGTAGTTTAGGATATTGCTTTTTTGCTTGTAAGAATTCACCCTTGCCAATAAAAATATATTTATTAGTAAGTATTGAAAGCAATGCTATTGTTGTATTTTGAAAAAACTTAACTATGGTGTTACTTGGTTTCCTACCAAACAACCCCATAACTATGACATATATTTCCATTTTCTTAAATATTTTTACAATTAGTAATAATGGCAACAGAGAAAGACCAAGTAATTCCGTAGTCAATATTAATTTATCAGTTTTCTTTAGAATCTTAAAACTCTCAACGCTTACGATGTCTTTTGTATATATAGGTAATTCAGTGAGCTTTCGAATAACACGATCAACAAAATTTAAAATAAGGTTATTTCCATCTTCAGGATTTTTCATTTCAATAAGTAAAGTTTTACTTCTTTGTTCAAAGTAACTGTAGCCATAAAAAAATTCTTTAGCTCTAAAGTCATCTGTATTAAACTTTTCTTTTCTTCCAGCGCCAAAGACATATGTGGTTATTAAATTTGAATTACCCATAATGGAATAATATTACGCTAAATAATGTTATCTTGAACTAAATCAAAAAAAAGTAACTTTATATGTTCATAAATAATAGAATTTACAATAGTGAGTGAAGAAAACAAATATTAATATGAAACAACATCTTCCAATTGACTTAGTTTCAGTAAATTGCTTAACTCCCGAAGAATCAATAAAAGCATTAGCTTATTGTAATAAATTTTTCACATTCAACAGAACCATACTCTTTACAAGCGAGTCAATACCCAAGTCAAATTGTGAAATAGTTAAGATTAATAAATTTAAAACAATAGATGACTATAGCGATTTTATGTTAAAAATAGGTAATTACACAACTTCCGATCATGTTCTAATCATTCAAGATGATGGACATATTATCAACTCTGAGAGGTGGGATAATAAATTTCTTGAATATGACTATATTGGTGCACCATGGCCAAAGGATTATCGTTGGAGAAAAAGATGGAATAAGAAAACCTATAACAACGCTTCAAAAAATGCAAAAAACAATCGTGTAGGTAATGGGGGATTCTCCTTAAGGAGTAGAAAATTTTTAGATTACTCAATGCAGTTTGGATCATGTAAAGGCATTGCAGAGGACGTGTTTTTATGTCTAGTAAACTATGAAATAGCTATGGAAAATGATATCAAATTTGCACCTTTTGATTTGGCATATTATTTTTCAGCGGAGGTTCCGTTGATTGGAAAAAAATTAACTCAAGAAGGAAAAAATTTACCTATTGATGTGACGAAACACTTTGGCTGGCACGGTAAAAGGTTTACAAATTCTGAAATATTGTTAGATTTAAAAAATTCTACGGGTGAATTATAATGTGTGGGTTTCTTGGTAAGGTTTCTCTTGATAAATTTGATACATCAAAATTTACTCACGCTAATAATTACACAGTTTGTAGAGGTCCAGATTCTAAAAAATGTAAAAATGGTCAGTTTGAAAATGTCTTAGATTCCTCAAAAACACTATTTTACAATCTAATTTTCAACAGACTTTCAATTATCGATTTATCTGAAAAAGCAATGCAGCCAATGTATTCAAAAAATTATAAATCATGGATTATGTTTAATGGAGAAATATATAATCATAAAGAATTACGAATATTCCTTGAAAAAAAAGGAATTAAATTTTACACAGATCATTCTGACACAGAAGTTCTTTTAAATGGAATCTCACATCTTGGTAATGATTTTATAAATAAAATTGTTGGCCAATTTTCTATTGTATTTTTTGATGAAAAAAAACAATTATTAAAACTTATCCGAGACAGAGTTGGTCAAAAACCTCTTTTTTATAAGATCGAAAATAATTCTGTTTCATTTGGTTCAAATTTAAAATCTTTAATAAATATACAAAACAGTTACGAGCTTTCCACAAATCAGATAAATAACTACATTAGTTTTGGTATTGTACCTTCTCCTAACACATTATTTGAAGGGATAAATAAATTAGAACCAGGAAAAATTCTTGAAATCGAATTTACAAGAAAAGATTTAAAAATAAGAGAAACAGAATATTGGTTAATTGATGATTTCATTGATGAAAAAACATTTTCTGAAAGTGAGT
>CERI01117251.1_pt1 | contig 16117 bp, 10 predicted proteins | sample 350261 | NCBI WGS metagenome assembly CERI01 (sample SAMEA2620979, study PRJEB7988) | marine metagenome | isolation source: saline water (ENVO:00002010), including
TGGGACATACAACAGCGCTAACATCACCGTCGACGCGCAAGGTCGTATCACAGCCGCTGCCGCGGGGGCAGAAGGCACCGACGGTCAAATTTTGATCGGCTTTACCGGTAGCGACGCTCAATTGGGAACCATCACACCAAGCGATGGGATACTCGTCGCAAACGGCGCTGGTTCTATTACGGTTTCCGCCAATATACAAGAAAGTAGTGAAGCGGAGGGATACGCGGCAGTGTATTGGGATACGAAGAGTAAATCTTTTTGGTTCAATTCCGGGAAGTAAAGGGCGCTAGTGATATTATGTTTTGATAAATAAAATGAAAATTGTTATAATTGGTATAGCCGTTGTGGTTATAACTGCCGCTATCGCTTTTGGTTTATGGGAGATGCTAAAACCGAAGTCGAAGTCCGAGCCGAAATGTACATCAATAAATCCCCTGTCAGAGACTGATACGATCCGACGACAATGCGAAAACATACAAGAAGAAGACATCTGCCATAAGGTTCGTGATGTTAGAAATAAGGATGTTAAATTGTGCCAGTGGAGGGGTTGAATTAACTTCATTTTCATTGCTATGTATAGCATTGAAAATTATAATTCGTTTTTAACGATACTCTGTAAATCTTTCCGATATTTTTCGATAAATGTTTCCCGACTACCGGTATACTTTTGTCCATTTTTATACTTGAAACAAAGATATAAAAATGTGCACCGTGCGGTCAGAGCTTGAGCATCTTTTCGTCCCAGTTTATCCGCCGTTCCCAATTATCACTGAAATCGGTCAGTTGAGTCACTCCCAGCGGCACAAGCAAAATAAATATATGCTGTTCTTGCAGCTTGAACCAGGCTCTGTCCAGCGAAATATGTTTCATGCAAAGTTTGTCTGACATATTGGTTGCGACAGCTATCCGTTCTTCGGTTTCAGTCAAAAAGTGTTTCCAAAACGTTAGCAACGTCGAAACGAAACTTCGTCTAACGATGTAGGCTACGCAGGACATGCATTCTTGAACCCGCACGGCGGGAAGATTCTTGTACTTATCGTACGCGCCGTAGTTCATTCCGCCTATCAACATAACGTCCCAGTCCGCGTCGTCCGCGACGTGCCGGAGGCATTTGAGCGTCACGTCAGGTGTTTTGAATACAACATCATCCTCGAACACGACGACGAAAGGCGCGTCGTGCGTCGCCGTACTCTCCAGAAATGTCTCCAGCGCCTTGATGTGAGACATTAAGCAACCAACGATTCCCAGACTGTGTTTTTCAGCGTCGATTCGAGTAGGATTTTTGATCAACATTTTCTGTAGCTCTTTTTCAATGTGCAAACGCCTGTCCGCTCGGTCTTTGAGATTTATGTAGTAGGAATGCTTGAAGATCGGATGCATCTTGTACCACGACAAATCTGACCCGGCTTTCTTAGCAGCTGCTTTGCCCTGGTCGAAGTATCCGAGCTTCCATGCTACTACACTCAACTCGTTCCATAGAGTGTGTTCCATCAGATGCTTGTCGAAACGCACGAGCACGTTTTTGTCGATCTCGAACTGCGTCGCGTAATTGAGGTACATGTAGGCGAGCTTCGTTCTTCCAAGTTGTCGATAAATTCTTCCGATGTGCACTAGCCCTTCCGGTATAAGGCAACCCAGACGTTCGCTCTCAGCCACGGCACGGTTGTACCAGTCGAGTGCTTCGTTCACATTTTGCATCTCTGTGTGCAGTTCGGCGATGCGCATTATGGCTGTATATTTTTCCCAGGGATCGTCGCATCTAGTCGCCTGGTAACGTTTTATGTACATGTCAATAGCATCTTTCTTCCGGTTCAGCGCCGACAGGGTCTGTGCCAGATAAAACATTGTTCTTGAACAGTCAGGTTTTGAAGCATGTTCGGCTTTTAAAACGGCAAAATCCCACGGCGTGCGTCTGGTCGACTTTTCCGACTCGGTCGATCGATCTTGAACAATCTGAAAAGAAGACATTTCGCACATTGAATCTTCCTTCCACAACATCTCGTGAACGGGATGCTTCCAGCGCCAACCAACACCGGAACGAATAACTTTTAGCTCATTGCTTTCAATTTGTCGATTCCCAACAGTGTTCACCCAAATCTGTCTCACAAAAAGGCCTTCTATTTTTCCCTGATTTTTTAATTTTTTTACGGTAGGCACAATTCTAGATATGTTGTATCCAGGAGGTGCTCGAAACTCGTCGGCCGCGTCCAAAAGTACTATCCAAGAGTTTGTAGGCACTTCGCTCTCTACCCAGTCCAATGCTTCGTTTCTGGAAACTGCAAAATTAACCCAAACGCCTTTTTTTACCTCGACGTGTGGTGCAAAGTTCTGACAGATTTCAACCGTGTTGTCCGTTGAACCCGTGTCGTAGACGAATATTTTGTCTACGTGCGATGCGACAGATTTCAGAGCTTTAAGAACTACATCGGCTTCATTTTTCACCATGAGTAATGCGTACATGTTGTTTGAACAAGTTTTCACGCGTCTAAATCGTTTTATTTGAAGAGGCACTTCAGCTGTTTAGAAAGAGTATCGTTTTTGATGACCGCAAACATTCCTCCTCTAGGTCCTTGTGATTGGATAGAATGGTTATTCCCACCAACAATGACGACATTGTTGCCGGTGCAAATACCTATTTTGGAATGATTTACACTAAATGGATCGAATTTCAAACCGCATGATGTTGATAGCACAGATTTCGCATTTTTGCAATCATTTGAAGTGCAAGTTTTTTTGCCGTTAGCTACCTTTTCATACGCTAGTTCTCTCATATTCATTAGATCCGTGATGTTAGAGACTGCATCTTTCGATTGACCGGCACCTTTCGGACAAATCGGGCTACAATAAGATAATGATGTCATTCCATTATTGCAGTACTGGGTTCTTAACCAGTTCCATATATCAGTCGTCTCATCTCCGTCTGCTTTTCCTACGATAGTTAATCCGCTACTGAGAGGTTTAACTGTAGGATTTCCTGTTTTTGTTGTTTTTGTAGTCCACGGAGTAAATCCATCAATCGATCCATTCTGAATGCAGAGATTCGAATTACCCATCACATCCAGCATATTTTTGACGTCATCTTTCGATTTTAAACGCACAAGAAGAATATGCTGCATAAAATCCGTTTTGATTCCAGGATTTTTGCCGCCCATTCCTTCCGTAAACCCTTTATGAAAGCCCCAATGCGGGCTAGAAGATTCCATCCACACTCCGTTTGTCTTTTCCTTGTTTAACACAATTCCCCCCTTTTCATGCGCGCTGATGTGTGGCTGCGATCCACAGTTTATACCCTTCTCCCCTTGATCATTCCACATCATAGATTGATTATCCTTATCTGCATAAGCTGTGACAAACTTGTATGCAGACGAATCCGTAGACGTGTCTATCTTATCGGACGATAATGTGAAGGTAGGATTGCTTGCAGTAGCGGTTAAATACTTACATGAGTAAACTTTTGCATTAGCCGTGCAATTGTCGCCGCCAGGACCTAGTTTTAATATAAGAATCCAATCATTATCTCCCATAATTTTATCGCTGATAGTTTCACTACCTGAAACAGTCGTCGCATTACTTGAATCTTTCTTTATACTTTTTACAACCATTGTTGCAATACTATTCTGACAAGTCGTATCACATTCACATACGACTTTTGATTTTTGTCTCACGATGATGACAACCAGAGCGACGAGGATTAGAACGCACATGCATAATATAATAGTCAATGACGTTTTCATTTATTTAATAACACTTTAATTGGATGTTTTCATATTTTTTGGTAAAATGAGTTTTTATTTTAAACTTTTACATGAGTTTAAAATCAATTAATTTTCAAAATTGCAATTGAGACAAGTCATTCGTAGCACTCAAGAAAATATCTTCATCCTGTATGGTTTCGTTTACACCTGATAATTGGGCGTTTAGGGATCCATTATTCACAGGTGAATTATTGTTAGAACTTCCGTATCTAGTCCAAGCTCTGTTTACCCAGTCCTTATTATTACGGTTAGCATCATCGGTTTTTGTCCAAAAAGAGCCTTTGCTTGTTCCAACAGGAAGTTTCGCAAAATAATCCCATGCATCTTTTCTTCCGTATGTAGGATCATCCTCCGTGCCAGGGTATCCACCCCATCCACAGAAATTATTAGACGCATCTCCCGAATTATTGCATGCGCAAACGAGCTGAATGTAGTTAGCGAGCGATGTCCACAGCTGTTTATTTTCTATTACGAAAAACATACCTCCTCTGCCGAATTGATTTGCGTCGCACAATTTGGATGCCGGATAACCACCGCCATTCATATCTCCTAAAATAACGTAATGCAGAGGAGGAACGTTGCTCCCTCTACGAGATGTGAGATCCGTTTCTAACTTTTGATTACGAGGCGTAGATATACCCCATTTTGCATGGTTTCCAACATACCACATTTTTCCATATTGTGTAAACGACCGGGAAACTGCTTTATTTTTATCCATGGGCGCAAACGGATTTGGAAGATCTGGTATTTTTAGCGCCATAATTCTTTCGATGTTGTATTTCACTTCGTCTTTCTCATCCAAATACGAATATCTTTCCACGGTTTGTCTGCGATCTTTCAAGCAGTACATATTAGTAGTATCTTTATAATCTCGACCTGCGCAATACGACGGTGTTCCATTTAAATTGTCCCACCAACCAGACACACTCAAGTCAGATTCTAAGAATTGAGACACTACTGTCCACGGTGGTCTATTATCAGCGGGAGCCTTTCCAATGACAGCTAGGAAGTTATCTCCTTTAGGGACGTACATTGATCTAGATTCCGGTCGTCCGCTTGCTCTTAAACATGGTTTGCTATTACTGCAATGGGTGTATTTGTCAGTTGTGTACAAATTATCTCCATCTTTTTTCATAAATATAGACATCTCAGATTCCCCGTCTGGATCGTATGTAAAACTATTGGCTGCTTTTAGTTTGTCTGTTTCTTGACTAGCTCTTTGTTCGGCGCTAGAACACTGGTATGCATTTGCGGTCTGACCGTTGCTATCCGTTATCTTATTTGTATGTATTCCGTAACCGTAGTTGAATCCGCTAATCGCATCAACTTTGCACGTCGGGCTTTCAAGGCCGCAAGCCATTACTGTTTTCATAACTTTTAGCATCTCTTGCATGGCTTTGTAGTCTAAACTGCAACAAAATAAGTGTTGAGCAAAACTCGCGTTATTATCGAGCTGGCAACCAAGCCTCACATTTTCTCCCATACCGGTCAAACTTATATCCGGAAACATAGGAACAGATGTTGATAACCAAAATCCAGACCCATTCGTTTCCTTATTTCCCGTGTTTGCAGAATAACACAGGACACCTTTGCTATGCGCTCCAGGCGCGCTGCATCCAGCGCCCTTGTGAGGGTATACGGTGCCGGTTTCTGATGCGTCCCCAGGAGCAGGTCCTTTACTCGTATTGTTGATGTCGAAGGGAACTTGTTTGGATTTGGAAAATGATGGGACATTCGAATCACGCGCAGTTCCCACGTATCCGTCGCCTCCTGAGTACATTTGATCTGTCCAGAAAGACCAGTGGGTATCCTCATTCTTGTAACTCATGAATAATTGATCGAGCGTTTTAGACACAGGATCGTTTTTATTTTGACCCAACGGATCCAATTTTGCATTTTCAGACGGAGACTTGAATGAGCCCGGATTGATGATATTTTCCAACGAGTTGTCGAGACTTTCATCTGAACCCGTGTTTTTCACCCATCTGAAGTACTGCAGTTCAGGATTATTTGAGTCTGCGTAGACATAGCACACGCCAGTTCCTCTTTTAGGTGTGTTTATAACCGACGCCATCCCGGCGCCTACAGGAGCATTAGCGTTCGGATTGGATGGATGTTTGAGTCCAAAATTCCCCAAATTCTTCTCAGATACAGTAGCCCAAGAAGGTAAAAAGTAAGTAAGAGGACTAGAAGCGCTATTTGCTTGACAATCGGGAGCTCGTCTGTACGCATTATAGGTATATTTGGGATCAGGTTTCGGTTTCTTTGACTTCCAAGAGGCTGCCGTTGCGTCCTCTTCAGGTTTCCTTCTTATATCGCTCATCGTACCATCGTAATTTTCTGTCACATTTTTACACCCATTTGGAAACCATCGACAACTCTTTCCTGTGCAATCAGCCTTAGTCCTTTTTACCATTTTATCACCATTCATTGTATACGCACACACGCTTCGGACCCCAAGCTCGCTGCAACATTCCCCTTGAGGACGAGGCTTAGGACGAGACTGAGGACGAGACGAGGGTTTAGTTGCGGGAATGCAACCAGTGCTCGTGCATTTTTCCCATCCGTAGCGCGGTTTTCCATCTGGAGTGAATAATGTTTGGTCGGCCGAAATCAATCCGGAATTATAGGAATCTGAGTTTTCTGGACCGTTTAATATTTCGTTATAACTCTTGAGTTTGTCCATGTCAACGGATAGCTTACCCGATTTGAGGAGATATGGTTCATTGGCCGCGGCATACATTGACACCAATGCGTTCAAACGATTAACGCCGGGGTTCAGAGATGATTTTATTTCTGATGAAAGCATGCTAAAGGTATCGCGATCCCAACACTTCAACTGTTTTCCCTGGTAGTCTACTCGATTGCAAGGCATCTCTAACCAGACGTTTGCGGGGTCATTGCCGTTATTATTGCAATGCGTGCAATGTAAAAGTCCTATACCTTCCTTGTCAGGTACCATTCCGCCACCACTGCCATATTGGTTCTTTGGGTTCCCGCAAGCTTGATAATCATAAGCTATTCCCTTGAAACTAAAACTAGAGGGTTTGTTCATCCATATCGAACCCAACGATGGATCGTTCAACAGCGATGTCACATTATATTCTAGCGGGGCATATGAACTTGTGTCTAATAAGTTCATGCTATGAACTATTCTGAGCCATGCTCTCCACATGTTGACAGATGAAATCCTGTCTGCTGGATCTTGGGTCGCCGGTGTAATCTTCCCGTAAACGGGTTTGACAGCGTATGTTACAGTAGAGGGGACGGCGTCGATCTGACTAACGTATTCTACTGGAAGACCTAACCAATTAACGACACTACTCTTGAGTTTGTTCTGGTTATTTCTATCGGTCATGTCCTTATCTTCCGAACGGAACTTTAGAGTAAGCTCCAAATTGTCTTGAGGAGCCCAGTTTTGAATAAATTCAGTACTTGGTTGAATGCCTGCTGTTAAATAGCCTTTCGTGTAATTGGTTCCCATAGAACTGCTGATACTATCATATACGCCGAATGGTTTATTGTTGACGTAGTCTTTGGGGAGTAGACGCATGTTCTCTATTTGCGACGGATCCATCATTTTATTGGGCAACTTAATCAAAAACCACCAGTCAACTTTTTGGCCGAAACCATTTCGCGCATAAATTCCCCCATAGCGGGATGGATCAACATTTCCCGAATTCCTAACTTCTAATGGCGTCTTAGTTTTCTGCTTATCTGAATCAGGATCTTTAGGACCTGAACCGTGTTGTTCATGTCGATTTGGCCGAGACAACACTAGTGCTACTATTAGTACTATAATACAAGCCGAAACTGTAATAGCAATAGCAACCATATTTTTGTTAGACTTCATAATCTTTAGTTAAATCTATTTTTTTTTTCTTAGCATTCGCAATACTGCCAAACCTATAATTATAGAAGCTACTAGCAGCGTGATATACAACCAATTTATTTTACCTGACGCTTTATGAATAGTCAATTTTACAGGAGGTGTGAAATGTTTCATTTTTTCGACAAGTAATCCATTTACTACTTCCGAATTTTCCCCTGGATAAATAGGCGGCGTATTCTCGATTAACACCGCGCCTGCAGTGTTCACCGGAAAACACGAACTTTCCGGCAGTGGATCCTCTCCTGATACTTGCTGGAAACATGACTTGCTGCAAAAGTCCTTTGTCGTTATGGATCGACCGTATCGAGGTCCGGGTCGACTACCTGGGCGGCTATTCATCTTATTAATGATGCTGTGAACCGGATTAGACGAAAGGCCTCCGTTGGGTGTTGACAGAAAGTAGTGTTGCATCATATCAGGCACTACTAGCGTCTTCAACGGCCATCCCATAATCTGACACTGACACGCAATATCTTCAACTAGCTTGCTCGAACGCCAATCCCTTACGAAAATATTGACAAGGTCATCGCGCATGGGAAACACATCTTTCAATCCGTTTTTTACACTAGCTACGAAAGTCGAGCCGAACGTAAACGCAAAGTAGTCCCCAGTGTAATTGGACGTAGAAAACGCGCACGTTCTTTCCGTGACAATCCACTTGCAATGAAATGCTCCGTAGCATGCTCGCTTAGTGTCGCTGCACAGAAAGGTAAAATACTTGAATTGTATACTTCCTGGATTTTTTATCTTTTTGGATTTTGCAATTTCCTGAATAGTTTTATTGGCTTGAACCTCTAAAGCCCGTAATTGTACAATTTTATCAGCATTATCTCCGCAAGGCTGTACGCCACGTTGTCCAACAATCATGCGAACAGTTACTCCGCGTAGAGCGGCCTCGTACAACGCGTCGCGTACTAGGAGAAACTGCACCTGAGGACCGGTTTTTTGATAGATGCCGCTTGGTTCTCGAGATGTTTTGTCGTAAGTTGTGATGCTTTTGTATAAAAGTCCTGTATCAGGGTCAAGAGTATTATATTGAGAACCGTCCTCGTTATTCCACGTCATATTTTGCGCCGGGGAATATTGCGTGTAAGGATCTGGACCGCAATACGATTGTTGACACGGCATGAACTTGGTGAATTCCATGTAATCGTAGGTTTCCAAGTAACAAAACGTTTTTGCGCTATTTATAGTGCACAGAACTGCTTCTAAATCGTAGGTTCTGTTTGCCGGATCGCAGAACATTTTGGGACACCCTGTCAAATAACAGGATGCTTCGGCAGTAGACGTGAAATTAGGACGTCCGTCTAATCCATCGGGGCGTTGGACAGGAATGAGTTTAATTGGAAGAGGCGTTTCCATATTAATATCCGTCGTTATTTTTGATCCTAGAACTCGTTTCCCCAGTTTTTTGTTCATTGTCGCGTTTGCATCGTATTGTTTCGAGTTTTTGCCATTATATTGCATGCACGCAGCATGGATATACGAATTGAGAACACGATTCGCGTCTTGAGCCATGGCTGGACACTCACTGATCATGATGCCCATTTCTTTGGACGCATCATATGTTGCATTCTGTGCTCCAACGTAAAACGCTTTGTTATCCCATACGTAGATTTTGTTGTGCAAGATGCCAACAGCTGCATAGCCTCCTGGTGCAAAACCGTCTCCTGAAGCGCCTGAATAAAAATTAGTTGAAATACTACTACTACTACTCTCGCATTTTCCATTATAACATTTGCCATTGTTAGGACAATTTTCCCAATCATAGGTGCCTGTGCATTTCTTGGTTGATGGTTTTGCTAGTTTCTGGAGCGTAAAAATGGGTTTCATTTCGCCCGTTTTACAATCCTTTACTATTTGCATCATACTCTGATTGGAATTGTTGATTTCTCCCTGGAAAAACGCGGAAATATTAAACGGAATAAGCTGAATATTATTGGGAGCAGGAGCTCCGGATTTGTCCAACGCTGCCCATTTTATCTTCATCAACGATACGTAGGTAAGGTAAGAATTGGCGAGTGCCGGCCAGCCAAACACGATCTTCATTTTCACGCCGCGTCTAGCAGCGCGGATCATTGCATTGTACACTCCGACTCCTGCTAATTTATACGTTCCTAACATAGATCCATCGCTAAGAACAGAGCCTACATCGTCCAAGGGATCTTGTCCTATGTTAAGCGGTGGTCTTACATCACAAATGCCCTTATTACAAGGACCATAAAGACAATCATTGTCATTTGCACACTTCCCTCGTTCGTTCGCATTTAAATTTTTGCAACCTTCGCTTGCCTGTTTCACGTTGCATCTAAAATCGCTGTTTTCAAACCCCAGAATCGCGCCTTTGGGAACATAACCCATACGGCATGTCGCAGGATCTGGATTTTGCATTTGCAATAGCGTTTCAGGTTTATTTTGATCTCGTTTCAAAACAGTACCATCCGCCATCTTTAACGGCTTTCCTTTATTCGTCGCGCCGTTTACTAGAGGATCAATGGGGTTATTGGGATTGGGAATGGGAACTCCTCGACTGTCTAGTTCAAAGTCGAATGGATTGACATCCATTCCTTTATCGCAACATCCAACGTTGTGTTCTGTCCCCATGCATCGTTTACAACCAACTATATCGGTATCCGGCGTATCGAAACTCAGCCGTGATAAATCCTTAGGATCAAGCTGGTCTGTGTTGCACATGAATTTGTTGCACATAGGGCAAGTATACGACAAGAAAGTGAAATACATACAACACATGTTAAATGAGTCTGTGCACTCGTCGAAATGTTTGACGAATGATGCATGCGTTTGGAAGGGATGCTCCGGATTTGGCCCCAGATTCGTCGTCCCTTTGATGTACATATTGTAAGTAGGGACGCCTGGAACCGGATCAGTTGAGCCGGATTCTACAATATAATTAGGAATCGTTTCTAATACCTGGAACTTTGCGGACGCAATACCAGCACTTTTCGGAGGATACGTACCGTTGTTGTCCTTTAAAATTCCACTCACATTTACCCATGGAATGCTTTCTAAATCTCCATCAGATGATTGGCATGTTGAACTGTCGTAAAATAAACCTGAATCTGCGCATGCACCAGACAATGAAAACTCGGAATGCTGAGCATCGGAAAATTCTGAACTTTGCAACAACGGTAACGCTGGTACTGGAAACTGACCTTTGCTACATTGAGTGTTATTCCATGGAGTATAAGTTCTTTTCCTTGTTTTTGGACGAGACAGGTTTTTTTGGTTTTCTCTTCTGGACTTTTCATGCAGAGTAGACGGATATTTAGACCCTTGATCCAGCTGCTTTGCTGACACTGAATGGCCTTTCATTTTAGAATTATTGAACAATGACGTCATTTATTAAAAGAGAGTATTTTCTAACACTTTTTATAATCAGGATTGGATCCTGCTATAAACGGGTATTTTGAATTCACAATGTCATAGTTTGCCGTGATTTCATTCCCTTTGTCTATCTTCTGGGTCGATACCAAGTTGTACACACTTCCATCCTTTCTCACCAACGCGTTGTACGACTCCGCGCAATGGTTGACGAGTTTCCCCAATTTCGATATGGTGACTCCGTTCGTGCCGACCTGAAATACATCCCCGATGATGACGGTTCCTGGATTTACCATTTCGTCTGCGAAAACACCCGTGCCTTGAATAGGTGATGGCTTTACGCGGAGTTGTACGCCAGACTCGACATCGTACGATTCTCGGAGACTCATTTGAGACGAAAAAGCGATCGTGCCAACAAGCACGACAATAACTAGGATCGGCTTTGCCAATCTCGGATTAATTCTTTTCATTTTATTAAAAAATGAAAATTATCTCTACCTTTTACTGCGGTTTCGTGTAGGTGCACTGCTTTTCCGTGGCAACTCCCATGTGAACATACTAGTGTTGCCATTGTAGTAGAAAATTTGTCCTGTAAAAGACCGCCATGCCGACCAATTATGAGGAAGTTCTTCGACATCTATAACAGTAGACACGGGAACATCTGATTGAATTTCCATTTATTTTGACAAACATTAAAAAAAGAAATCATTTTTGTTTTTATTTCATCCATTAGAAGTCTGCATCTAGTGTAAATCCTACATCATCTTCTACACCAACTCCGGCTTTTGAGTATTCTGAAACGCGTTTTTCGAAAAAATTACTTTTACCCTGCAAAGAGATGAGTGTCATCCATTCGAACGGGTTTTCAGCGTTGTACTTCTTTTCGCATCCGAGTGCTTGAATAAGCCTGTCTGCGCAGAATCGGATGTACTGACACATGAGTTCGGCGTTCATTCCAATGAGACTGACGGGGAGTGCTTCGGATACAAACTCGCACTCCATTTGCACGGCGCTTTCCATAATTTCGTATATTCTGTTTTGGCCGATCTTCTTGTTGAGCTGGTTGTACAGCAAGCATGCGAAATCGCAGTGAAGACCCTCGTCTCGGCTGATCAACTCGTTGGAAAAGCTGACTCCGGGAAGGATGCCTCGCTTCTTGAGCCAGAATATGGCACAGAACGACCCAGAGAAGAAAATGCCTTCGACGATTGCGAACGCGACGAGACGTTCGGCGAACGAGGCGTTGTCTCTGTCCATCCAACGGAAACACCAGTCGGCCTTCTTTTTGATGATGGGCACCGTTTTTATTGCGTTGAACAACTCTATCTTGCGTTCTTTGTCGCCGATCAAGGTGTCGATGAGGAGTGAGTACGTTTCGCTGTGAATATTTTCTATCATAACCTGGAACCCGTAGAAACAGCGCGCTTCCGCGGATTGAACCTCGGCCATGAAGTTTTCGACTAAATTTTCATTGACGATGGCGTCGGATGCCGCAAAGAAGGCCAGCACGTGCTCGATAAAGTAGCGTTCGTTGTCGGTCAACTTTTGTTCAAAGTCTTTTCGATCTTGACTCAAGTCAAGTTCTTCGGCCGTCCAGAACGTCGATTCGTGTTTCTTGTACATGTCCCATATGGGTTTGTTTTGAATAGGAAAAAGGACAAACCGGTCGATGTCTTCCTGTAGGATAGGCTCAATGTCCTCGTCATTCTTCTGAGATTTGCCGAGGTGGGTGTCGAGAATGTGTTTTACTTTGCCGATATCGGAAGTTTGGATTCCGGCGACACGTTCGTGATTTTTGTAAATGGCAAAGTACGGGATCTTCTTCCCTCCCATTGCCGCAAATGTCTGCCACTTGTCCGCATCCGCTTTATCGCTTACGTCCATCGTGTAAAAGCTAGCATCGGAATTGTCAGAAGCCAGTTTGATATAGTCTGGTGCTATTTTATTACACGGCGCGCACCATGAGGCGCCGGCTTTGACGACCTTTATTTTGGACGGATTTTCCCATATAATATCCTTAAGGTCAGAATAGCTCTGCACATCGTGGAGCTCTACAGCGTTTTGTCGTTCAAGAATTGGTTGAGATTGCGGAAGTGATAACATTTTATTTAACATAAGATACATTCGATTAAATCGTTTTCAAATAACTTTGTTGTAAATAAATATGGAGTCTTACAAAACGGAATTAGACGGTGCTGACCGAATACTAAATAGAGTAGCACCTTACCTGCCATCCGCGGTCGTGACTCAGTTGAAAAGAAAGGGCGATATTTCTCCGTTGGATGGAATACGACTGCTGTCGCTCCTACCGCCCGAAGCATTCGAGGGATTCCCCGACATGTCCAGGGCGGTGCTCACGTTTCCTAGAGACCATAACCGACACTATTTTCAAGCAACTGAATGGTTTTACTTGGCATTTAATCTGAAAACCATGCCTAACGAAAACAACACGAGACGCAGGATCGGCGGTCTGTCGACGATCGCATGTCACGCGGTCGAACCTAAGAGCAGAGGTCTTTTTGCGTTGGAAAAGAGCAATCAATTGTTTCGTCACTCTTTTTCGATCACTCTCGGCGCGACAGATAGCAAATCGTGTGAACACTGGTACATAAGAGATAAAGCCGGATACGTGGGAGATTACAGACCATCCGTTCAGAACGAACTTCCCGTTCTCACATTTGGTCACGATAATATACGCACTGTGTCCGCGAAAGACGATGAAGAAGAACAACTGGAGGAACAAAATCAGGGATTAATGCCATGGGAAGACGAGGATGGAAATAAAAAAATGAGATGGTTTGTACGGGATGAACGGTCGGGAGCTTCTATAGATTTGATTTTAACTATACCCGACGAATTCAAAATTTTACTGCAAGGGCCGGACAAGTCGGGCACTATCTTTATGCCAAATTTAGGCATAAACTACATGTACTATTCATTTCCTTACCTGAAAGCGAGAGGATTCGTGACGCTGCCCGACGACGGAAACGGGGTTCGCACCGCAGAGGTTAGCGGAGCAGCATGGATGGATCATCAAGGCGGTGTTGTCAAACCTACTCGCGGAATGGTGAAGCACATAAACGAATGGAAAACGTTGTTCAAAATCCCGCAGCACAGATTAGCGTGGATTTGGACAATGGCTCAATTTCCACAAAAGAAGATCTTTTTGTCCGGCGCGGCTTTGCCCGTAAATCCAAAGAATGTGAAAAAAGAGGCAACATTTCCATGGAAAGGATCTATCATGACACAGAACGGAAACGTGCAGTACTACGACGATGGCACACTCACGGTGAAAGCGGTATTCCAATCGCCGTCCATAAAAACGATCTTCTACGCGACCGAAGTCGAAATTTCGGTTGCTGCGCAAGTGTTTGCCTTGACCGCGATATGCAAAGATCAACGCGCATTTCCGGCGGATCAAGGCGAGATCTACGAAGGAGCTGCAGACGCGGAAATCCTTTCTGACAACAAAACGGTGAAACCCAAAGGCGTCGGATTCATTGAAAACATGGCTTTCACAACGTACAGACAACTTGAAAAGCAGCAGTTGAAAGAAATCGGAATAGCACCCTTGGTCGGCGATTTAAATTCGATGCTGAATGAAAGCAGTGACGTGACAAGTCACAGCATAAACGGTCCCATTATCGTCATTGTCAGCTTTATCTTGATAGTCGTAGTCACCGGCGGCATATTTTGGTCGATCCGAAAACGTCGTTAATTGTCTATTTATAAAAAAGACGTCTGTTTAGAAAATGACTAAAATTATTCTAAACAACAGTCTCAATTCTGCTTCTAATAATCCACCCGGATACAACATTTGGGTTGGAGGTCAAGAGCACGGAGACACCGCGCACGGCGCAGTGAAAGTCAACAAAGGTCAAACGAACGTAGAACTCGACATCGTACCCGACGTTCTTTGCAACGGAAATCTGTTGACATGGTACTACGACTACGGATGGTACTCGGGAGAAGAGTTGCATGGACCTTTCACGGATGGTAAAGAGGTTAAGATTCCGGTCGTTGACTCTAACGCTGACGAAATCAGAGATAGTTTGTTTAATTTAGAGGGAACAGAGGAACCGCCGAGCAAACGCGCCAAGGAGTGTTTAACGTGATAATCGGCAAAGCCGATCTCGGATGAAGCGCTCATTCTCGGTGTCGATCTCCGAGTTTTGGTACCTCTCTTCCGCCTCAATAAAGTAGCCGATTTTTATTGACTCGTGTGTTCGTAAAGAAAACAGAATACACGACGAAAAAATCAACCTACTTCATGCTTAAAAGAATGCGAGTGTAAATACAGAATATGGACAAATTTAACAATAGAGGGCTTTACGCCTTAATTTATCCTCCAAAACTAGTTGACGGGATCAACTGGAAGGATATTAAAATCGGAAAAACGTCGAAAACGTTCAAAGATCGATTCAAAGGCTATCAGGGTCCTTTGAAAATCACCAACTGCACTGGTGTGCTTCTGCTAGATCTAGACGCAGAAAAGTGTTCGCGTAATTTTTGCGAAGAAGAAAAAGTGTTGAAAATGGCGTTGTTCGAAATGGCGAAAGCGGCGCCGTACAACATGATGCCCTTATCAGCTCGAAAAAGCGGAGAATGGTATCAGGTTAAACACACCTTTTCAGACGCAGTCGTGGAGAAAGTGTTTGATGTATTCATGGATATAAAAAATAATCAAAAAGTTCCTCATCCGAGATCGGCAAATCCGATTCCGATTGTGCCGCGCGAACAAATTGTCGTGACGTGTCCGACGTGCAAGAGCGAAAATAGACATGGCGTTGGCGACGGATGGCGAACGTGCGACGAAATCCAGATCGTAAACGGATCGCGACAACCTGTTCCTAATGGTTGTTCTGGATATTACGTAGAAAACGGACAACCGACTCTTCCAGAAACAGTAGATCTGACTTCATCGTCGACAGACGATAAACCGGCGCCGGCGCCAAAACCCGTTGGAATTATAGGCATATTTGACCGATTTTTGTTCAGATGATGAAAATGATTCTTGTATATTGATCTTAAATATACAAGAATGGAAGAGTTTGATATACTCACAAAAAGGCATCGTGCGTTATTTTTGCGAGAACTGTCGTCCAGAAAAAGAAGATCCACTCGTTTC
>CERI01035599.1_pt1 | contig 16071 bp, 23 predicted proteins | sample 350261 | NCBI WGS metagenome assembly CERI01 (sample SAMEA2620979, study PRJEB7988) | marine metagenome | isolation source: saline water (ENVO:00002010), including
TTTTTATTAAATTATATTTTATTATATTATATTATCCAAAAAATATTTTTTTTTATTAATTTAAAATAGACCTGTACCAGTAGCTAGTTCAGATCCAATAATATGAGCACATGCAAGCATAGCAAGTCGTCCGTTGCTTAGCTCTCTATTATAACGAGCTTCACTTACATTATCAGTATTAACCTGAAAAACATTACCAGGCTGATATTTTTCTTTAAGAGTAAACGGCATTCCACTAGGTACAAAAGGATTAGACCATCCTTTATTCATACGAGCATACTCATATAGGAACATTCCAAGCCAAAATGGTGACTGCGCATTAAGATCCATTTCAGATAGATAATTAATAGCAAGACCATCATCCTTAAAATATTCAATTAGAGGAAGAGCTACTGCTCCAAGCATAGCAAGACGAGAATGCTGAATCTCAGCCTCTCGGAAATATTTAAGACGCTGCTCTTTTACATTTGGACCAGTGCAAATTTTAAGAGGATCAAAATAATTAGCAGGAGCAATATCTCCTACATATTTAAATGTTTTTGTTGTAGGTTTGGTATTTGGTACAAAAGAAGAAGTAAGAAGTGCGGAAACAATCATAAGGCCTGACATTATATTATAATATTGTATGTTATAATGCTTTTAAGTAGTTATTAAAATCATTTTTTCTCTCAATAAATATATAATTATGAATAAAATAGATATGTTAAATATTTTTAAGTTAGCATTAACATTCACAATAATTGATTCAGGATATTTATATTCAATGTCCAATAATTTTCAAAATATGATAAAAAATATACAAGGTAGTAAATTAAAATTGCGTATTATTCCTACTATACTTTGCTACATATTTTTAGTTTCTTCTCTCTACTATTTTGTTGAAATGAAAAATGGAAAAGTTATAGATGCATTCTTATTAGGATTATTTATCTATGGAGTTTATGACACTACTAATTATGCTATTTTAGATAAATGGAACCCTTATATTGCATTAGTAGATACTATTTGGGGTGGTATATTATTTGCCAGTACTTTCTTTATTTATAAAAAATTTATTAAGTAATATATATGCAAGGTTTAGTTATACTTAGTATTTCATTTTTAATTTTATTTTTAGTTTCAAAATTTACTGATCTAAAACCATTAATTAGTTATAATAATAAATTTGAATATATACCTATTTTAACTTCTAATTTATATGCTGATTTATTAATAATTTTTATCACATTTTCTAGATTACTTGGCAACCATAGATCATGGAACATATTATCAGATTGGTACAAAAAATATAGATTAAGTGCGATGATTGCTGATATACTAATTGGTGTAATTTATTTACTGATAGCAAGATATTTAGTTTATATTACAAAACTTAAACCATCGTTATTTCAATTTGGAATAATTGCAGTAGTAATACAAATTATTTTTGATTTTTTATTTTATTTATTATTTTCTTTTATTCCAAAAGGCTCAAATCATATGTTAGATTTATTTAAAGAATGGGCAAAATTTGCAAAATTAGATGCTTTATGGGGAGATAGTATCTTAGTAATAGTTGGAGTTATATTATCATCCTTATTAAATAAATATTCATTTAACACTAATATGTTTGTATTAATTTTAGGATTATATTTAGTTCCATATTTTATTTATATGAAAGATTAATTTTCATTTATAATATATTAATAATAATAAAGTTAAAATTATAATAAAGTATTTATTTGTTATCATTTTTATAAAACAATTTTTACTATTAAAAATAAATTTATTTAATAATAATACTATTATAGTTGAAATTATATAATTAATGGAATAATGATTATATTTTTCTAATTCATTATAATTTGATTTAGTTCCAAAAATAATATCCCAAATATCGATTCCTAAATTATAAAGACTATTATTGTGATGATCTTGGTGTGTTTTTGGATTTAAAATTAAATAATTAATATTATGGAAACTAGCATAAAAAAGACCCCAAATAAAACATGCTCTCTCATCAATCAATTTGTAAATTCTTATTACAATATATTGCCCGAGACCTTGAGTTAAAAAATTATTTATAAATTCATAAAAAATATTAGTATATTTTTTATTTATTTTTGTATCATGATGAATAGTATTATGAAAATCAAAAATTTTTGTAATATTAAAAATTACTTTGTTAAGAATTGGAATATATTTAACAATATTATTTGATTTTTCAAAAGCTTTTTGAAATTTCATAATATGTCCAAATAAATGTACAAAATAACCAGTCATAGATATAAATATTAAACTTAGTAATCCTCTTATAAATGAGGAAGAACTAAATTTATCATATTTAAGAATAATTGCTGCGACTAATATGCTTATATAAAAAATATAGTTAATTTTAAGATTTTTATAAAGTGATTGAATTTTTTTTTCTTTAGATGTTTCTTTAATTGAAGTTTTATTTTGTTTATATTTTTTTTTATTTTTTTTATATTTATTTTTTTTATATTTATTATTTTTGATTGTAAAATTATTCATTATATATTTTTAATTATAATATATTTTAAAAAATAAATTATAACTAAAAATATATGTCTTCAAATTCAAATGAAAAATTAAAATATAAAATAGTTAACTATTTAGAAAATAAATGTAGTAATTGTAAAATATCAAAAAAAACATATGGAATATTTATAAGAGGGTTTCATATTTGTAGTCCAATTAATATTTGTTTAGCTATGTTATATGTTCCAAAACTAATGTGTATTATATTTATAATTATTTTATTGTTCCTTCTATTATTTTTTTATATATTTGATGGATGTATTTTAACAATGTTAGAGAGAAAATTATGTGGAGATAATTTTACATTTATAGATCCTATTCTAGAATATAATAATCTTGAATTAAATAACAAAAATAGATATAATGTAAGTATTAAAGTTGCCTTAGGTTACTTATCTATAATGATTTTAATATTTATTTTTAGGTTTCTAATATAATCTATATTTAATTTATATGGTTGTTAAAAATCTTCCAAAATTAAGAAAAATTTCTTTTAAAAATAAAAAACATAAATACAAAATTAATCAATCAGACAAAAAAAGAAGATTTGCTATAAATGAAGGAATCTTGAAAGAAAAATATAAAACAAAAAAAAATATAAAAGATGCTGCTCAAGCAAAAAAAGCAAGATTTAATATCTTAAGAATTTACCGTCGTTATAAAAATCCAAAAGAGTGCAAAATTTTAACAAAAGATATGAAATATATTGATAAAAAATATGGATTAGGAGAAACAAAAAATATATGCGGAAAATCAAAAAAGAAAAATAAACAAAAAAAGCAATCTGGTGGCAAAAAAACACAAACTAAAAAAGCGGTCGCAATACTTGTGCCCGAAAAAAAAATACCAAATAATAAAGTAAATGGTATAATTCGTTTTACACAAAAAAATGGAAAAGTAAATATTAATTATGATATTAAAAATCTGCCCAAAGGTTATCATGGTTTTCATATTCATAAATTTGGTGATTTAACAAATGGTTGTAAAAGTGCAGGGCCTCATTTTAATACTTATAAAAAAAATATACACGGTGGTCCAAATTCCAAAGTTAAACATAATGGTGATTTGGGTAATATTTTTAATAAAAAAAACAATGTGAAAGGAACAAAAAAAATTTCTTCCAAAGTTTTATCAATTGAACCTTGTGCAAAAAATTCAATAATAGGAAGAAGCATAATTGTTCATAAAGATAAAGATGATTTGGGTAAAGGAAATAATTTAGAATCTTTAATAACTGGCAATGCTGGAGCTAGATTAGCATGTGGAGTAATAGGATTAGCATAATATTATAATTTCATAATTATAATATGTATTATTTATATAATTATAAAATGGAACCAACTGATCAAAAACTTTATAATAAAACTAAGAAATATATATATAAAAAATATCCAAAACATAGTGCTTATAGAAGTGGTTTATTAGTTCAAGAATATAAGAAAAGATTTACTAAAAAATATTGTAAAAATTCAAATGTAAAATGTAAAAAAAATCCTTATAAAGGTAAGAAAAAAAAAAATAAAGGGTTAAGCAGATGGTTTAAGGAAGAATGGGTTAATCAAAGAGGTGACGTTGGATATAAATATAAAAGTGATGTTTATAGACCTAGCAAAATAATTACAAAAAAAACACCAAAAACATTTAATGAATTTAGTAAAAAACAATTAAAAAAGGCTCGTTCAAAAAAATATAGAAAAGGAAGAGTTAATAGATTTTAGAAAAATTATTATTAAAATATCTATATTCTTTAAAATAATTATATTTTTATAATATATATGGATAAAGGTGCTTTAACTGGAATTATTATTGGTGTAGTTATATTTATAGCTATAGTTTCAATGATGGCAGGTTCAGGTCCTAGCGCCGGTGGAAGCAAAAGAAAAATGAAATTCTTAAATCATAAATTAGGATATGTAGGATTAACTGTAGTAATCTTAGCTGCCCTTGGTTTAGGAGGTGTAGTAAATTCAATGATGTAAATTATTTTGTATTATAATAATTTAATATTTAATTATTATAATTGTAATGATTAAAAATAAAAATAAAAATGATAAACAATTTTTATTTAATCCAGAAAATCCAAAAAAGTCATTTGATGTATATATTGATAAAAATCCAAAAGATACTATTCATATAAAATATACAACGGTTGATGATGTTAAAAAAACTATTAAAAAATTAGAAAAATTATATAAAACAAAAAAATATCCTCATAAACGAATTTGGCAAGTAGGTATGATAATGAAAGTGAGATTGGAAGCTATAAAAAAACATAGTAAAAAAGCTAAAAAAGTAAATCAAAGATATAATTTATCAAATAAATATTTTAAATTTCTTGGAAATAGAACAAAGAAAAAAACTTTTAAAGAGAGAAAAAATATGACATTTAAAAATAAAATAAAAAAATAAGTATATAAAATTTAATAAATAAATATAAAACTAAATATAAAACTAAAAGATTTATATTTATATAATATGTATTTAATAAGAAAAACAAATAAATTTTCAAATAAATTTAGTTTATATAATTTATCAAATATAAAAAACAATAGATTTTTTTCAAATTTTAGACATAAGATTGAATATAGTATTACTCAAAGAAAAGAACAAAATTTAGAATCAGAAATTTTAAATTTTGATGAGGTTAAAGATTTAATTTTAGAAATAAAAAAAACTAATTTTAATGATAAAGATTCTTTATTTTTAATTCATCAATTACAGCATAGAGTTTTACCAGGTGTTGATCCATCTAGTCAATTAAAAGCAAATTATTTATTCAATATTGCTTCTAATTTAGAAAATCCGGATTTAATTACACCTCAACATGCTATAAAAATGCTTGGCTCCATGCAATGAGGTTATTCTATTGAAGCATTAACTAATTTATTAGATTCAGAACACGCGGAAGAAGCTTGTAATGAATTAAAAAATAATATATTAATTTTTGATTATTTTTATACTATTGAAGAAAAATATAAAAATGGAAATAAATTTGCAAAAAAAATTATTGAATCTTGGGCGAATGCTGAATGGTTTAAAAATAAACCAAGCCTAAAAGAAAAAAATCACATTAAATTGTTTTAGAGTAAAAGGAGAGATAAATACTGATGATTTATCCCCGGCTCAAGATGCATGGTCTAGACCTGACATTCCGTTACACGCTCAATCAATGTTCAAAGTACCAAGAGATGATATTGTACCTGATTTACCTTATGAAATTGGACCAATAAAATTAATAGAAGAATTAAAGAAAGAAAAATATCCAGTAGCTTTTGTAGGTGATGTAGTAGGAACAGGATCTAGTAGAAAAAGTGCAACTAATAGTTTATTATGGCACTTTGGTAATAATATTCCATTTGTTCCCAATAAAAAATTTGGAGTTTTTATTTGGAATAGAATTATTTTTCATTTGTGATAAATGCCAACTCATTATATCTATTTCAATCATTTGTTGCCATTTTATTTTATTAGCTAATTGTAAAATTATTGGATTATTTGATTTTTTTAAAATAATATCACTCATATCAACAGCTACTTGGTGATGTGGAATCATATGATCTAAATATTCATAATCACTTAAATAATCAGTACAAGGATTTTTTATTTTAGAATTCATTTATTAATATAATGTTATATTAATAAATTTCATTTAATTTTTTAATTAGCTTTTAAGTTTGAAAATACCTCATTGGTTGTTTGAGTACAACGAACAAATGTACAGCATTTTGGAAAATTTTTAATATTTGTAGCTCCAATATACGAATGTGAACTTCTAAGTCCACCTAATATTTCTTTAATTGTATTCTCAACAGGTCCTTTACAAGGTAGTCTTACAATTTTTCCTTCTGATGCTCTATAATCAGCTACTTTATTATAATATTTAGTTTGGGCTTGACTACTTGACATTCCATAAAAAATCTTATATTTTTTACCATCTAAAATCTCTGTCTCTCCTCCAGACTCATCATGAGCTGCTAACATTCCACCTAACATCACAAAATCAGCCCCAGCTCCAAAAGCTTTTGCTACATCACCGGGCGATTTACAGCCTCCATCCGCAATTACATGCCCACTTAAACCATGAGCTGCATCTGCACATTCAGAAATCGCTGATAACTGTGGGTATCCTACGCCAGTTACTTTTCTTGTAGTACAAACTGCACCAGGTCCAATACCCACTTTAACAATATCAGCTCCAGCTAAAATAAGTGCTTCAGTCATCTCTCTAGTAGCTACATTTCCAGCAATTATAATTTTATCAGGAAAGTTTAGTCTTAATTTTTTAATAAATTCAAGAAAGCATTCTCTATATCCATTAGCTACATCTACTAAAATAAATTTATATTTATAATAGAAATCACTATAGTTAAAAAAAGTTGGAATATCACCTTCTCCAATTGTTAAAATACAATTATCTAGTAAATTACTATTTAAATGTAATTGAAAATCTTCATATTTATAAAATTTATGTAAAGCGGTTAGTAAATTATATTCTTTGAATTTTTTTGCAATTTCTATAGTTCCTGTACTATCCATATTAGCAGATATAATTGGGACGCCATTCCAGGTTAAGTTTGAATATTTAAATTTAAATGTACGAGATAAAGAAACATCATTTCTTGAAGTTAGAGTGCTTCTTTTGGGCTTAATCATTACATCATCAAAGGTTAATTTGATGTCTGTTTCTATTTTCATATAGAGTAATTTAAAAAAATATCTTTAAATAGTCATAATAGTCATATTTTTTTTAATTTTTTTTTAAATTGTCATATCTTCAAAATTTTCAATTACTAATTCTTCATACATATTTTTTGCCATTTGAATATAACTATCTCCAATTTTATCTTTGTAAAAGACTATAATTTTTCGCAAATCATTAGGCTGACCTTTTTCAATAGCCTGATCTACGGCAAAAAGAAACTGATCATAAATTGTATCATTTTCTTCTTCCATTCTTTGTATAATATATAAAAATAATATTTATATAATTCAATTTTTTTATATATAGATTTGAAACTAAATTTTTAAATCTATTTAAAATTAATTTTGAAAATTTGGATATATGAAAAGATTTTTTCCAGCTTTAAATAAATATCAAAATTTAATTTTTTGTGATAATGCAGGAGGTAGTCAACTTCCTATTCATGTAATCAATAATTTAAATACATTTTTAATTGATAAATATGTTCAACCTGGTAGCAATATAATTTCAAAAAAATTAGTAAAAGATATTGGTAAAATAGATGAAATAACAAATACTATACTAAATAATAAATCAGGAAAAATAATTTATGGAAATTCAACTAGTCAGTTAATGTATAATCTTTCAAATGGTTTGGAAAACTGGTTTAAAAAAGATATTAATTCAGAAATTATTTTGCCAGATTTTAATCATGAGGCATGTATTACGCCTTTTGAAAGAAAAGTAAAAAATGTAAAATGGTGGAAATTAGACAACGATTTAAATATAGATTATAATTCTCTTTTACAAAAAGTAAATCAAAATACAAAACTTGTAGTTTTACCACATGTTAGTAATTTACTGGGGAATATTTTAGATATTAAATATTTAAATAAAGAAATAAAAAAAATTAATAAAAATACAAAAGTATTAGTTGATGGCGTAGCATTTATGCCTCATGATTTAGTAGATGTTGATGATCTTGGAGTAGATTTTTATTCAGTTTCCTTTTATAAATTCTGTGGACTAAGAATTTCAGCTTTATATATAAATGATAATGTGGTAAATGAAATAGAAATTCAGAATCATTATTTTTTAGAATATTCTAATGTAAATAAGAAATTAGAAATTGGAGGAATGAATTTTGAAACTGCATCAAGTATTAAAGGATTAAGTGAATATATAGATGATTGCTATAAAAATTTAGGCGGAGTTTTCATAGATGAACCTTTTAATAGAGGTAAATTAGAATATGTAATGAATTCTATTAGAAATTATGAAAAAGAATTAATTGATATTTTTAGAAATAAACTAGAAGAAAATGATGAAATTGAAATAATAGAATGTAAAAAAAGTGATAAGGTTCCTATTTTCTCTCTAAGATTAAAAAATTATAATGAAAATAATATTAATTTAATTTTAAATGAATTGGGATTGATTTGTAAAAATAGCACTTTTTATTGTGATAGATTTTTTGAAAATTATAATTTTTGCAAAGAGAGAGGCGTGTTAAGGATTTCTTTAATGCATTACAATACACCAGAAGAAGTTTGTAAAATTGCCGAATATATAAATATGTTTAAAAAAAGAAATATAATAATTGGATTTTCTCTTGAAAGTTTAGTTTCAGATACAAAATTAAATTCAAAATTAAAATCAAATAAAGTTATTGAAGAATCATTTAATGAAATTAAAAAAGATAATTATTATCTTAATAAAAGGAAGAGAGCATTTTCATTATTAGAAGTGGGAAATGAAACTGTAAAAATTGTTGGAGATTTAAATTTTTATCAATCTAATTGTTATAATAATTATAATGGAAATATTTTAAGAAAATATGAAAATATACCTAATACTTTATTGTCAAATGAATTATTTAAAGATATAGTTTTTAAATTTAATAAAAAAGTAAGCGATGAATATAAATTAGTAAATAAGTATATTCAAATTCATCAAATTAGAGTATATGCGGATGAAAAACCTATTAATTTAATTCCAGAAGGAATTCATCAAGATGGATTTAATATAGTTGGATTATATTGTGTAAAAAGAGAGAATATTAAAGGGGGGGTTAGTAATATTTATGATAACAAAAAAAATAAAATTTATACCAAAGAATTATTACCTGGAGAATTATTAATTTTAAATGATAGAAGATTATATCATGATGTTACAAACATTGAATTAGTTGATAAAGAACAAATTGGTTATAGAGATATATTTGTTTTAACAACAATTGATTAATTAAATTTTAAAATAAGTTATTACGAAAATATATATCATAATTATAATTAACAAGCTTATAATTTTTGGAATTTTAAAATAGAATAGCTGCCAAATTTTAAAATCTTTTATCATAAATGTATCAACTTCTTTATAACCATTTTTTTCATAATAACCTTTAACTCCTTCTCCACTAATTACTGCGATTCCTGAAAGGCCATGTTTTAATGATATTTTTTCAGCAATTTTAAGCAATCCTAGTCCAATTCCTTTATGTTGGCATGCTTTTTTTTTATAGGTATTAACTGCTGTAGTATCCCCATAAACATGTAATTCTCTAACTAAACCTTTATATTTTAAATTTTCAAAAATTAGCATATTTTCATATTTATTTTTATTTAAAATTCTAAGACGAATAAATCCAAAGATTGCCCTTTTATCATAACTTTCATAGGCAATAAAATAATCTAATCCATTATTTGCTTTATAAGAATAAATATTATAGTTAGCTGGTTTATTATAATATTTACTATGTCTTCCTATCTCTCTTGAACGAATTTCTTGACTAATTATTCCATCGCTATTTAATTTATTATCAATAATTTGTCTCAGATTTGAAAATGTATTACCAGATTCAATATATGTACATGGAATGTCTCTAATTACCCTTGCTAATCTTATCCAATTTGGACAGATTTCCATTGAATATCTTACAACATCTATAAGATCTTGTGGTTTATTTTCAAAATAGGGAATATATTCTCCTTTTTTATACCATTTTTCAATAACAGTCCATGGTACAACTTCACAGGGATATACTTTCATTTGATCAGGGCAAACTACAGAATAAACATAGTCAAACATATTTTTATCAATTTCTGGAGTGGCTCCTGGTAAATCGGGCATAATATGAATATCTATTTTAAAACAATTATCTTTTAAATATTGCATAGCCCAAAGTAACTGCTCAATAGTATGTCCTCGATTAATTTTTTTAAGAATTTTATTGTCTACATGTTGAGCTCCTAATTGAATTCTAGTTACTCCCCATTTTCTAAATAATTTTAGCCAGTTATCATCAATAGCATCTGGACGTGTTTCAATACAAATTCCTATAATATGGGCCTTTGCTGTTTTATTAATTTTAATTTCTTCTTCTATTGAAAGTGGTTTTCTTAGTTTGTCTAAGTTATTAATATCAAACTTTGCCTCATTTGTTTCATATTTTGGAAATAAATCTCTTAACTCAAAATAAATATTTGCTGTATAAAATAAATCTCTATGGAATCTTTCCAAATAAGGAATAGGATATTCTGTATATGTTCCACCTTCAATAATAATTTCTAATTTATCAATTACATGTCCCATTGCATAATAATTATCCATTCTACTTAACATCTGACCAATTGCATAAAACTTATTTTCATTGGCTCTTAAAACAGCTGGTTCTCTAAATAAATAGCTACGAGGTTGAGCTTGCCAATTATTTCCTTCGTGTGCGGGTTCATTAGGACAATAATAACAATTATGTTTACAACTAAATGTTTGTCCATCAGGAAAAGGAGCAGTAAGAACAGTAATACTAGTAATTCCAGAAACGTTTCTTAAAGGTTTTTTTCTAAGAAGCATCTTTAGAAGATCTAGATATTGGATATATTGTTCATGAAAATCATTTGAGTTAAGGTAATTATTTAAAACATGTAAAAGCATAGATTTTCTACAATCATTTGGTTTCAAAGCTTTAAATTTACGAAGTTGATTAGTAAATTGTACCTTAAACAAATCATATAATTCATTATTATTTTCAATGTTAGCTAATTTTTTATTTTGATAAATCCATTCCAGCAAATTATTTAAAATATTTTTATAATTATTTAAATTATTTTTTATATGATGCTCATCTAGATTATTATAATTATTGATAGAATTAATAGACTTAATGTGCAGATAATCTTCAATATCATTCATTTTTAATTTTAATTTATTTTTAAATTTATTTTTTCAATTTTAATAATTATATATCATTATATATTAATATGTCTATTCCATACAATGTATTATTAAAAGCCAAAACTGGAAATTTTTGTTGTGTTAAAGGAGATCCAGGACCACCAGGACCACCAGGACCCCCAGGAAAAGATTGTTCTGATTGTAATTGTGATCTTAGTGCTGTTAGTGGTATAAGTCCTAAACCTAAAGATTCTACTTTAAAATATGATGATGAATCTATTTTTATAAAAAATTATAGTAATGGTGATGGATATAATATAATAAAATCTGTAGATAATGTTGGTTTATATTTTTTACCTTTTGGAGGAGACACTTCAAATAATAATCCATTAGGTCCAGATCAAACGTTTAATCATTCATCATGGTTAAAAGTACTACCAGATTGGTCAGATATTTGTAATAATCAAAATCCTAGTAAACCAGCTGTTCCGGTAAATTTATCTGATCAGAAAAATTTATTTGCATACATACCTATGTATTGGTACTACTTTAATGAAATTGATCAGCCAGAACCAGAACCTGAACCAGAACCCGAACCAGAACCTGAACCAGAACCTGAACCTGAACCAGAACCAGATTGTAGAAATTGTTGTATGAACCTTACTCCAGAATTTATAGATCCTCCTAATTTATCTAATAATGAGAATTGGTCAATTGTTATAATTTATAAAAATTGTGGTAATAATCAAGGCGATCAGATTTGGGCTGGAAATGGTGAACCACCAAACCCACCGACTCAAGGTCCTAATACTCAAATAAATTATGACTGTAATGAAAATAAAACTATACGACTTTTTATTGGAAATAGTTTCAGAGAAAAAATTTATCATAATACTATAGAAGATTATGATTTTAACTTTCAATCAATAGGTAATGTACGTATAAAGTTAATAAATAGTGAATGTCAACCAGAGCCAGAGCCAGAACCTGAGCCTGAACCTGAGCCAGAACCTGAGCCTGAACCTGAGCCAGAGCCAGAGCCAGAGCCAGAGCCGGAGCCAGAGCCATAAGCCTGAATCAGAGCCAGAGCCATAAGCCTGAATCAGAGCCAGAGCCTGAACCAGAGCCAGAACCAGAACCAATTGATTATGGAATTGAATCAATTACAGGTTTTGTAGAAATAGAACATGATCCACAACCACTTATTTCTGGACCAGGAAGATTTTTTGCTCAGGTCAATGATACAAAAAATCAAGGAGGATATAGAGGTAATAACTCTAATTTAGTAGTTACAAATGAAGCACTTAATTTAGAATTAACACCTACTATAATAAGTGAATTTAGAAGTAATAATTATATAGATAATATAAGTACATCATTTATTCCTGAAACTAGAGTAAATATATATTTAGTTTATCTAAATTCAGAAGTTAATAGAAGAATTACTGGTAATAAAATTATTTTCAAAAATAAAATTATTGGAGTTGGATTGAGAAGTGATGATACAGTGGATTTTTCAGGTAGTAAATTTCCATGGACAGATTATCCACCATTTTTTGGAAATAATATAGATAATGTTACAGAAGTTAATAAAAGACGTTTTGAACCAAGTAATTGGAGTGGAATTGTATTCAATTCTGTATGGAATAATCCAAATAATCCTGATGACTGGTTTAGATATGGTAGTCAAAATGGTTTAGATAGAAATGTTTTTGAAGTAGGATGTCAAAATGGATTAAAAGGTGATTTCTTTAGAATTATTACAGAAACTTCAATTTAAAATTTAATAGCAAAATATATTAAATATTATTTTAAAATATTTTATTAATATAAAAATATTATGATAACTATAACTAATATAGCCAAACAAAAATTATTAAATCTTATTAAAAATGAAGGTACAGCTGCTTTTCTATATTTAAAAGGCGGAGGCTGTAATGGTTTTAGTTATAAATTTAAAATTTTAAAAGATGAATCTAAAATTAACAAATTTGATGAAGTTTTAAAGATTGAAGACAAAAATTTATATCTTTGTAATAAAAGTTTAATGTATCTAATAGGAACCAAAGTTGATTATATAGAAGATATTATGGGATCAAGATTTGATTTTAAAAATGAAAATATAGAAAGTAAATGTGGCTGTGGAACTAGTTTTAGTTTTAAGTAATTAAGTTTTATAAATCAATTAATAATATTTATTGAATTATAATGGATATAATTGCATGGAAAAAATATCCTGAATATAATTGGGTTTATATGAAACCAAATTTGTGTCAATTACAAAATATAAAATGGTGGCCTTGTCCTGTGCAACCAGAAAAATATCCAGTAGTGTTAAGACCTATGATTAACTTATGTGGAATGGGTTCGGAGGTAAGTTTTATTAACGGGGAAGAAGAATTTGATGAAAATAGTTGTTATGGATATTTTACTACGCCATTTTTGGAAGGAGAACATACAAGTCATGATTTTGATATAAGTAATGGAGAAATAATAAAAGAAACAGTTTTCAAAGGTTTTCCAAATAAAGAATATCCAGGAACATTCAAATATTGGGAATTAATCAAAAAAAATGCTAATGTTAATTTTACAAAAAATTTAAATTTATTATTAGATAAATTCAAAAATTATACTGGTCCACTTAATATTGAATGTATTGATGGAAATATTATTGAAGCTCACTTGAGAGAAGGTGATGAATATTTAACTGAAAACTATGAAATACCATTATATTTGGTACCTGTTTGGAACACGTTGGAAGACAATGAAGAGATAGATATTGAAAATATAAAAAAACAAAAAGGCGTAATAGATGTTTTAAAAGATTCAAAAAATCTATCTAGAACAGGAGTAAATTTGCAAAGAAAAGCACTAGTAATTACCAAAAATTTACCTGAAGATTTAATTCAATAAGTTAGCATTTTTGTGATTTGGCATATTTAGGAAAAGCAACATTCCAATAGCCAGTATTAGGAACATCTTTTTTCAAATGTTTTACTAAATAATCATACATTTTTTTAACTGATTCAAAATTCTTAGTTGAAGTAATATTTTTACCATATAAACCTTTACTTTGAATTTCTTTAATAGATTCATCTCCATTATTTACTAATAAACAAGTATAAAGAGTAGCAATATTAGCTTCTAGAGATCCACATCTAGCAGATAATAGTCTTTTTAATGGATCATAAGAAACACTTCCAGAAACAGAAAGAACCTCTTTCCATTTTTTATCATTTAAATTTATTTTAATAAAACTATAAAAAAAATCATGATGAGGTGATGGGCATTTATGTGCGATATACTCATCACGGCACCAATGCTCTGCAAAAATATTTGGAAATTTTTCATTATTAATTGTAACTTTTTCATTATCTTTTGGATACCAAATAGCAATGCCATTTGGTTTTTTAGCTAAAATATCAGGGTTTCTAAACATTTTTTCAGCGAAGTATATAGTAAAATCTTTAGCAGGTTTATGGATCCAGTTAAAATTTGAAAATTCTACAGATTTACGTGATGTATTTTTTTTAGTTTTTTTACCAGATTTAACTATACTTTCTTTATTTTTTCCTCCAACAGCCACTTGTCCCATTTATATTATAATTATAATAAAATAAAAATTAATAATATTTATTGATTGATTTATAATTTAATTTAATTTAAAGTCCACCGCGAAGTCTTAGAACAAGATGAAGTGTACTCTCTTTCTGAATATTGTAATCAGAGAGAGTACGACCATCCTCAAGCTGTTTTCCTGCAAAGATAAGACGTTGCTGATCTGGTGGAATACCTTCCTTATCCTGAATTTTAGCTTTAACATTATCAATAGAATCGCTTGGTTCTACCTCAAGAGTGACAGTTTTTCCTGTTAAAGTCTTTACAAAAATCTGCATTATAAATATTACTAGTTATTATTTTTAAATTATTTTCAATATTTTATATAATAATATTATTAATTAGGATGATAAAAATTTATTTATTTTTTATAAATTTAATACAAATATATAGTAAATCTTGCATAGTTTTATTTACTGGAGGTAGTAATTTTATAAAACCCAGATTATATTCAAGCTTTTTAAATTATATTAATTTAGATATTTATAAAATACCATTTAAACACCAGAATTTAAATAGTGAATTTTATAGTTTTTTGGAAGAAAAATATGATGATATAAATATTATTGGGCATTCATCTGGATGTGTAACTGCATTAAATAATTGTAATCCATCTGTAAAAAAAATAATATTATTGGACCCAGTTAAAACTCCAAACTATAGAAGACTTGATTTAAATAATTTAGAAGGGCTATTTATTATAAATGCTGCAAAATCATATGAATGGAGTTTTGTACCTCCTTTTTTGCCATTTATACCAGCTTTTAAATTATTAGAAACAGATTTAAATATTGACAAATCCAAAATTTCAAAGATAACAATCAAAAACTATGGTCACTCAGATATTATTAATAAACCATGGAGTGAATTAATGCATTATAGTAGAATTAGTCTCGGTGGAGAAAATAGATCAAATATAGAATATTATCATAATCTGTTATATTTTTATATTATGAATTATATAAATTATAAATATGACAGTGAATAGATAGTTAAATTATTTTGATAATAAATTATTTTGATAATAACTTATTTTGATAATAACTTATTTTGATAAT
>CERI01100546.1_pt1 | contig 16057 bp, 27 predicted proteins | sample 350261 | NCBI WGS metagenome assembly CERI01 (sample SAMEA2620979, study PRJEB7988) | marine metagenome | isolation source: saline water (ENVO:00002010), including
AAAAAAACAGAACGTTGAGGAAGATATGGCAGTAACATTAAACGCAAAAGGTACCAGCGTACCTTACTTTAAAATAGGAAAAACTGGAGTAACCCTTTATCAAGGAACCAGTGACCCAAATACATCAGGATATGCGGTAGCAGACAATGATATTTGGTTTGACACAAATACACAAACAGTTAAGTATAGAAGTTCATCATCATGGTTAGTCTCACATGACTACATAGGTGAATTAGAAGACGTTGACTTAACCGGATTAGCAGATGGATATGTACTTAGATATGATTCTTCATCTTCAAGTTGGAAACCGCATGAAGTAGTAGGCGGACTTGCTAGTGATTGGGGTTCTATCGCAGATACACCATTGCAATATGATGGGTATACTGGTGATGTATGGTCTTTAAATACTAATACAAATACTGCTAACTTTTCTGGAAATGTTTCTATAACAGACAATCTGACAGTTTCAGGTAATGCAACTATAACTGGTAATCTTACATTCGGTAATGCAGATACAGATACAGTAGCACTATCGGCAGAAATCGTTTCAAACATTGTTCCAGATGCAGATGCAACTTATGATTTAGGTTCAAGTACTAAAACTTGGAATGATGTTTATGCATCCGGCACAGTTGGTTCATCAGCCACAGGCGCTTTGCAATTTCCAGTAGGAACGACTGCACAAAGACCAGGTTCAGCAACATCAGGCATGGTTAGATTCAATTCAACTACTAGTAGATTTGAAGGATATAACGGCTCTAGCTGGATTAATATTGATGTACCAGATGATTGGGGTTCAGTAGCGGATACTCCGTAATGATTTATCCAGTTGTCTTTTGGCCTGGGTCTTATGGGAGTGTAGTTTGCCATTTTATCAATCTACATAGAAACTTTTATCAAGTACCGACAGCCTTTTCTATTAATGATACTGGTATCGCACGGCAATTAGATGGGCCTTTGCATGTAGATAAAGATTTAAATTTAGTATTAAATAAAAAAAGCCCTAGACCTATCTCTAAATCCACACAAGATGCTATACTTAATAATTATGATATAGCCGTTAAATCACAAGTTCCTCATCAGGTTCTTGATGCAGATACATCAACTACCAAGCCAATAGTTATTATACCAGACTTAAAACATCTGCATCATCGTTCAAATCAAAATGATCCATATAGAGTAATAGATGCTCCCAATCGAAAAGAATATAAACAATGGTTATTAGAAATCAAAGGTTATAATCATTATAAATTGTATATCAATGATTTTTGGAATTGGGGCAAAATGCGTGATCCTAATAACTTAGATGAATCTTATCTTAATTTTTGTAAATATCTTAATACTGAACCTAGGCCGACTGCCGGTCTTGATATCACCCGAATAGATTGGTTTGTAAGACCTTAAACTACTAAAATACGCATTTTATTACCACCTTTAGATTTTCAAATGATAAATACATATGATAAGAGATAATCAAAGGCGAGGATAAAGAAATGAATAAAAATAGTATATGGTGGAATGCACCAGAATATTTTAGCAGATGGAGACTTTTTCCAAGAGCGTTTATTAGTATGTACATTTATTTGTTATATGATGTGACGCAATGGTTTATGGCTCTACCAGACCCGAATACACAACAAGCGGGATTGGTATCAGTAATTGTAGGTGCAGGTGCGGCATGGTTCGGTTTGTACGTTAATTCAAGTTCAAGTAAGTTTGAGCAAGTTGAAGTACGTAGCGGAACAACAATGGTGAAAGCATCAGATACAAGAGATACAGCTATGGAAAGACAAGAGGCAAAAGGCCCGAAAGAATATTAATATTGGAAATTAGATATGGCACAGTTTAAACATCACATTAGATTATCAATGAAAGAGGAATGGAATAAACACGATATTAAAGGCGTGATTACTGTTCTGGATAAAGCTATTGCTAATATCTTTGAGCCAAGAGAAGACGGTACCGCAGTAGTGTATCATATGCTTGATGATTTTCATGTGTATGATTTTCGTATGAACAGAGCCGTCACAGAAGCGGAGGCAGAAGTTGTATTACAACTACTGCAAAAATGGACTGATAAAGATTTTACTATGGAAATTACTACTAGTGAAAAATTTGATATCCCAGAGGGTGAGACCGAAATAGATTTATCATCAATGCGACATAATAGATGGGTTTCTAGCCGAGTAGAGGAAGGCTGGAGATATGGTCTACAATTTAATCAAAACGACAAAACAGATCCAAGATTACGACCATACCATGAACTTACTGAAAAATTAAAAAATATTGATTTTTCGACTTGACTTTGTGTCTCAAATGATATATTATAGAATATAGGTATAAAAAATGTCTGGAATAAAACGAATATATGGTCTTGAAGAAAAGAACTATTTTAAGTTCTTTGGCATCGATGAGAAGCAGGGTATAAGTGTGCGTAGTCTTACTACACACTATAAAAAAATAATTACGATACTCAGAAAAGATGCATCATTCATAGGACAAGATAGATTATCATTTGCAAATAGAGCCTTTGAAACTCTTGCAGATCCAATACAACGTGCAAGGTATATTCTTGAACTAATGGGACATGAAAATGATTTTAGGGACGGCGCAAGACCCGATGATATGATGTACATCAATCAGTTGAAATTGCAGTTAGAAGAACAGATTACTATTGATGAAATAAATAGCTTCATTGATGAACTAAAAGAACAGACACAATTTATCAAAGACCAAATAGAACAAAGTATTGATGTTTATCAAAACTACAAGACAGCAAGTGGATTACTAAATAGATTTTATGAAATATCAGAAATTCACCAAGACGCAAAGTCTAAAAAAGAAAACATTGAGGAGGGGATAACATATGTTGTATTTAACAGATAACGCTACTCAACGAGTTAGGACTTGGTTGTCACAAAACCCAGAGAAACATGTAAGATTACATATCAAAACTGCAGGATGTACTGGCTTTATGTACGAAGTGCAATTAGATGATAATTTTAATATAACTGATGACTTTGCTATAAAGTATAGCGATTTTGATATACTAGTAGAACATAAGTATTTTCACACGATTGATGAGGCGACATTAGATTATGTTACTGATGAGAAAAGTATGAGTTCACATTTTGAACTTGTAAGCAATCCAAATGAAAAAGCAAGATGTGGTTGTGGGGAGAGTTTCACAGTATGACCAACGAAGAAAAAATGATTGCAGAAAGAAATGCGATTAATCAAGCACGTAGGTGTCAACGAAACTGGGACCTTTCTAAAAAAGTTAATGAAGACCACATAGACCATTGGGTCTATCTAGCAACTACGGCACCTTCAAAGCAAGATGAAAGTTTCTTTGATTTGTATGTTGTTACTGATAGAGAAAAGATAGACTATCTATGCAAGGATCATTCATGGGGCTTCACAATGCTTCCAGGCGTAAAAGATTGGGTAGGAAGAAATCCTCAAATGGGTGCAAATTGTTTATTTGTTTTTAATAGAAAAATGAATGAAGAAGAAATTCGTAATAACGAAAAAGATGGAAGTGTAAGGGACCCAAATGCATCAAGTAGATGGGACAATGCATTCACATCGATTGGTATAGCTAGTGGTATAGTGGCATTTAGTGCAAACCAAATGGGATATGTTACAGGCTATGGAAAAAACTTTGGTTATATAGAGGAACCTAAGCACAGTCAAGAAGTATGGGGAGAAGTGTTAGGTATCAAACCAGAAGATAATAACTTGACTTATAGTTTAGGTATTGGTTATCCAGATGAAAGTCTTAAATGGTACCAAAGTAAGGATAATAACGAATATTTGACAGGTGGCCCTGTTGATTATTCAATTAAATCAACGGATGATGATTTGAAATACTCTATGTATAGCAAACAGTCCAGAGATATAAAGGTATGGCGAGTATGATTTTTACAGAAAAAGCGGCAGAACGTGTTGAAGAAATTATTACTGAACAGGGCGAATCTGTTGATACTGCACTAAGGGTGTTTGTTGAAGGCGGTGGATGCCATGGTTTCAGTTATGGTTTTGGTTTTGAAAAAGACCTTAAAGATGATGATAGTATCTATGAAACTAATGGCGTGAAGTTAGTAGTGGATAGTATGTCAATTATGTATCTAGCAGATGCAAAAGTAGATTACATTTCAAGCCTACAGGGTGATAGATTTGTAATTGATAACCCAGGAGCGAGTACTACATGTGGGTGTGGTAGTAGCTTTTCAGTATAACTAAAAGGACTTACAGGGAATAATGGTAGTAAAAGATAAAGTGTATGAAATAGTTGCACGTAAATTGAAAAAACAAGTTACTGACTTGAATGATGAAACAAATCTCAAAAAAGACTTAGGTGCTGATAGTATCGATACGGTTGAAATTGTATTTGAAGTGGAAGAATTCTATGGTATTGCGATTGAGGACGAATACGCAAACCTAATCCACACGATTGGTGATGCCATTCAATGCGTTCAGGAGCATGTTGATAAATTATAGGAAAAACAAGACATGTCAAAGACACTTAGGTGGTGGTTATTCTTTTGTATATCATTGACTGTAATGGGTATTGCTCATTACTTTGGGATATTTCATGAGTTATACGAAAAAGATATTACAAAAATTAGTTTCGGTATTATAGGATTGTATTTTTTTGCAAGCCTATATATTGGTAAGCTAACTATTCAACATAATAAAGGTGAGTCCATTGAAGCAGGATTAGGTGTTGGGTGGTTCATATCAGAAAGTATGTTAGCATTGGGTATGATTGGAACTGTGGCAGGATTTATTCTTATGCTAGGTTCTAGTTTCGAAGGATTAGACGTAGAAGATACAGCCAGTCTCAAATCAACACTCACTGCAATGGCATTAGGAATGAGTACTGCATTGTACACAACTCTCACCGGACTAATATTCAGTCAGTTTACCAAGATACAATTAGTTAATCTTGAGAGTCGTGACTACGAATGAGCCGTTATAAGTACAAAAGTACAGTAGGGTTTACAGACTTACTATTTAATCTATTAGTAGGTTTTGTATTCCTGTTTATTATTGCTTTTATCCTTATTAACCCAATCACAAAGAAACAAGATGTACCTAAAAAAGCAGAGTACATGATTGTTATAGAATGGCCTCATACATTACCCGATGATGTTGACTTATGGGTTAAAGATCCAGCTGGCAATACAGTATCCTTCATAAAGAAAATGGCAGGCGCAATGAATCTTGAAAAAGATGATTTAGGAACTGCTAATGATATGACGATTGATGAATATGGGCAACGTAATATAATCTACATCAATAGAGAAGTTGTCACTTTACGTGGAACTTCTAAGGGACAATATCAAGTTGCCGCACATATATATTCAGCATCACCGAGTGCATCTGCAAGAAAGAAACTAAAAGCATATGAAATTGTGGTCAAGTTTAAAGTAATTAAGATTAATCCTTATATAGAAGTAGTCGTAGGTGAAAAACAGTACTCAATAAGAGGACAACAACTTCCATTAGTCAACTTTTGGATAGATAAAGATGGTAATTTTGTTAAATACAATACGTTAGATAATAATATTATAACGAGAAGGGCAAGTGCAGGCGGGCTTTAGTCCTCTACATATGGAGAAACAATATGTTATATTCGGCAGAATTAGCACCACTATTTATTTCGCTATTTTTTCTAGCATGTGTTGTACTATGGTTTGCAATCAAGAACCATAGAAATGCATTACTGTTAGGTTTTATTATACCATTAGTGATGATATCTGTAGCTATAAGCTACATGTCAGTTGATAAGATACTTGGTTATCCTATTAATGTTGATATTCCAGAAGATTCAATGTATCTATCGCACATCGAATCTCCAGATGGAGAAAATATATTTGTATGGGTTATCGAGCCTAATAAAAATAAACCACGTGCAGTAAGTATACCAAATACAAAGAATAACAAAAAAGCAATGCAAGATGCTAAAGATAAAACAGAAAAAGGCATCAAGCAACAAATGGGCCCTAAGATGGATTCAGATTCAGATAAAGAAGGTGAGTTAAAAGGTAGAGGAGAAACCAATGGCGGCGAATATTCTACTTACGACTTTCGTATAAATGGTGGCGGACTTAAAGAGGTCAATCCTAGAATGGGATTACCCGAAGATGCTAGTGGAAATGAGGATGTGTCTCAGAGAGAAAATGGAAGAGAAGAGGAAGTAATGTCTCAGCCAGTTTCAATTCAAGCATTTCCATACGAAGACCTTCCAGAAATGCCAATAGACCCAGATGCGACAAACTATACAGTAGATGAAAATACTGATTTTTAGTATTGACTATGCAACGAATCTGTGTTATATTTAATAATCAATGAGAAAACATTTCGAAAGGCACCGAGGCATGTATCAACAAGACTTAAAGTCACGTTCAGTGAAAGAGTTACTAAAAGAATTTTACATGATACGAAAAAAAGGTTCACCAACACATGATGATTTGATGCGTTGGATGGAAGTGTATTCTGAATTATCCCATAGAAGAATAGAAATACAAGAATAAATAAAAGCGTTTCTTATAAACCTACACTTTGTAAGTGTATAAGTTAAGAACGGGTTGTTGCGAAATAAACACGCAAGGGATCATGGTTAATCCCTTAAAGATAAATAAATACGTAGTTATAATATGCCGATTTAGCTCAGTTGGTAGAGCAACTGATTTGTAATCAGTAGGTCGTCAGTTCGAATCCGACAATCGGCACCACTACTATCGAAAGGGAATATAATGGAAATGAAAGAACAGCTATTGAAAGCGGCACGGATGCACGCCGAAGGTGAACTAGAGAGAGCAAAAACAAATGTTCTAGTTTATCTAAATCAAGCAGTTGGCATTGGTGAGCATTCTGATATCGTAGAGGCTATACAAGAAGAACTTGATAAGATGGCCGCGGCAGAAGACCGTTTAGAAATGTTATCAAAACATTTCTAATTTAAATTAGCCCTTGTGGTGGAATTGGTAGACACGCAGGTTTTAGGTACCTGTGCTTCACGGCGTGAGAGTTCGAGTCTCTCCGAGGGCACCATCTTTTACTAAATATATGTATGGCAAGAATTGGACGTAAACGGGTCCTGCAATGGATCAAAGAAGACTACAACACTAACCCTGTAAGATTTACTACAGAGGTTAGTGGAATGACCTTAAACTTAATGGCCGCAATAATATTAATGTGGTATAGCCCAAATCCTCCAATGTTTTGGGCTTACATTTTTTTCATACTTGCTAGTGGATTATTAATGGTGGCGGCTTTCAGCCGTAAATCGTTTGGATTTACTTTTATGTATATCGTTTATTTAATGATAGATGGTATAGGTTTTTTGAAAACTCTACTTTAATTACTTTTTCTTTGCGACTGAACCTTTGTTCGGTCCTTTTTTTATTATGTAATCTTGTGTACCATTGTTTCCAATATTTACTTCTTTTCGTAGGAAACGAGAAAGAAGTTTCTGTTTCGCTTCACGTAGCATCTTAGATGTATACCCGGTTAGCGATTTAGTGTCTCTCATACAATCCTTAGTTATTCATCATATCTGGATACGTCTGAACGATTATCACCGCTTGTTGCAGATTCATTGATATCAGACATTTCTTGTCTAAATGCATCACAATCTTCTGATGTTGCAAAAGCAATCTTAGTGTATTCACCAGCTAAACCCATAGTAATGATATCCATTTCTATAATTTTATTTTCAGCTACATAACGGTCATAAATTGCCTGTGCATCATCTGAGCATTGCTTACCGTCTTCGCCTGTACCTTCGTTTTTAAATCTTAATATATGTGGCATCGTTGTCTCCCTAATATACTACTATTTATCTATTTTAGCACACAGTGATAGCAAATCGCCAATCTGTGATATTTCTTACTGTATGATGCACGTTTACTGCTAATTTATACCATTCTTCTTTGGGTATTATAACAGAATCTATAGGTTCTTGTACAAATTCTTCATACCAACATGTCTCTGCATTTTGTCCACCAGTTTGTATAATATAATTAATTGCAAATTCTCTACCTCTATCTGTGTGTATTGGTATATCCTTTGTTAATGTCTGATATCTAAATTTAGTACAATCAGGGAATAACTCTTGCAAATATTCCTTAAGTTCTGGTTGGCATTCATGTATTGTATAATTCTTACTTTTGCCTCCAAATATATTTTCAAGTTTCAATACTTCTTCTAGTGGAAGTATCAAATCTTTTGGTATTTTTGGTAAGTCTAATTTGGTGTAGTTCATAATAGTAACTCTTTCAATGTTGGCATACTATCAGTGCTTAATGAAATAAAAAATTGATATACATTATCACCGATAGAACTTGCATCATGTATTACGTGTGTATCTGTTATATATAATCTACCTGCTTCTATATCTTTTTCTCTTACTAAATCATATGATAGATTACCCTCTGCCACTTCTCTTGGACTAGCTGTTTTTCTATCTTTATCAAATTGAAATATCATATTATCTGGATCATTTGTTCCCCATAGTCTAATAATATCACTAGGTATTTTAGTATCTGTATGAGGTTTAAAATGTCCAGTAGTATGCCACTTTAATATAGCACTTCTATACATAAAAGGTTTAATTGGTTCAAGAGGATCAAAGCATGATTCTGCCAACATTGGAGTAGGTGAAGTACATTTCGGGTCACGTACTTTATCTTCTTCTTTCTTTCCTTCATTCCATTGATTTAATGGATAACATATAGGTTCTGGATTGTTGAACATATCTCCGTTTAAATTAACGAGAGGAGCTCCATATCTTGGATATTCAGTGTGTTTAGTACCCCAACGTCTAAATGCGTATCTGTATTCATGCATTTGTTCTTCAAACAAATTTACATCAATTTTCATATCAAGAGGTTGTAATACAGTTGGATGAAACTTATTATATTCTTCTAGTCCTAATGACATTTCGTGTCCTTTACATTAATAGTAACCGAAAGCCCAATACTTCTCTTTACACCACCAACATTCTTTACATGGTCTAGGCAAACTTTCGCTTTCACAACTGATAGTTAAATTTGCTAAATCTTGTAAATTATGCTCGTTATATAATTCTGCTATCGTTTGTTTAGTACTATTTATAAACGGACGATAGTGATATACCCCATGTGATGAGATTACTCTAATTTCTCGCTTTTTATCTCGACTTTCATCACGTCCTTCTATCAATAATTCAGAGGGATTTAGTGTCATACCAGTTAATATACCTGATGCTTTATGTTTATCAATAAGTCTATCTCTAGTTTTGGTTCTATTGTTTCGTGCTTCATTTCTATCTTTATAGTAACCAATATAATGTTCTTCAATTCTGTTTGGAAATCTAGCATGTAACCAATTTGTAATTGCTATTACATTAAATAGATTATAGTAATTTAAAGATTGATGACATACGCTACTTAAGACCAGCTTTGTATTTGGTAACTCTTTTAGCACTAGATAAGAGAGCAACGCACTATCAAGTCCGCCACTCAGCATCATTACATATGTTCCAGAGTTGGGTACATCTTTCATTATTTTATACCAGTAAAACTACGATGTACTGTGTTATCTAAAACTTTTTTATAATCTTTATTCTTAGTTAAGTCTTTCAATTTAGAATCTTGTGAAATTAATTCTTCTTCACTTCTAAATTCAGATGGTAGACCAAGTTTTTCAAACACTTCATATATTGATAGTTGTTCCAAATCAAAGAAGTTTTCTATGTTTGTATTTTCTATGTTAATCTGTTTAATCATACGTGCATCATTCTCATACCAATCATAATGTGGATATGATATATCCCAACCACCTACTTTATTTCTCCACCAATCAAAACAAAAATTAGATGGCATATATACAGCCATAATCTTTGCTTTTGGAAATAAGTCTTGTAGTAAAGGAAGATGATATGCAAACCAATGACTTTTTATTATCTTAACACCATAGTTAAAATCTCTATATGGCTTCTTGAATTCTTTTATGATTTCATCTTTTGTCATATCTTGTAGATTATCAAATCGTTGACCTTGATTATGATATGGACCCCAATAAGCACCTCGATGCCAACCATACTGTTTTGTTTTACCATCAGGCGTAACATAGTCTCTGGCGTATTCTAGTTCACTTCTTTCGTCACTAATATTGATATTTGGATTAGTACTAATAGCACGTAAGGTGCCACTCCATCTACTCCCAGGAGCGCCTGTTGCCAATATTAAATCTTGTCCGTCCATAATTTCTCTCTGCTATTGTGTGATAGAACTTTTTTAAGTGCTAGTTTAGAACTTACACCATCAAATTGCAAATTGCAATGGTCGTTGCCATAGCATATCGTATCTTCTGGTAATCTCCATAAGAAATCTATTGCATTTTGATGACTTTGTTTACTTGTCTTTAGTAGGTTACTTGGTATTCTTTTTAATGCACCGTCCCACCATATCATTCCTTGCCCATTAGTATCAATAGAACTAATATCTTTTATATTCATTCTATGCCACTTATGATTTAAACTTTTATATTTGTTCCAGTGTTCTTGCCATTTGTCTCCGAAATGATTCTGTACATCTTCCCATACGACTTTCCATTTTCTATCTTCACTAGTAAATTTCTTTCTATTCCAAAGTGACATGCTAGGAAATTTATTGTTAAGATGTTCTATCCATGATTCAAAATCATTTCCATCCCAATTTTCAATAGTATATTTGTGAACATGAAGACTTATCTTTGAGATATCGACATGATGTATTACAGACTTCTCATTAAACCCATGATGGTCTAATATACAGTTAATGAAAAATCCACTGCTTACTGTTATCGCCCAATCAACTGGTTTAGTTATATCTCCGTAGTTTGGTATTTCATTATGCATTAGATATGTAATATTGCTATCATCAATTAAACTTGTTAAAATAGTATCATGGCTATTGTAGAATTCTTCTGCACTATCTGTGTTTAACTTATGAATAAACTTTGCTTCTATGTGGGTTGTGCCATCGCCCAATGGCTTATGAAACCAAACGTCATCACTAAAATGTATATACTCATGCTTTGATGCTTCAATCATTTTTTTATAATGATGTTCGTATGCACCCCATAAGAATATAGTTCCAGCATTGACAACCATAACAATATCGTAATCATGTAAGTATGTGTAACTGTCCATTACATAATAATCAACTTGGTTTTCTGTTGGTAATCTATTGCATTCTTGATAGTCTAAACTTAATTGTGTATAATTTAGAGCAATCTTATCAAAATGGTCATCGCCACTTCTAAGTACAACGATTGCATATTTTAATAACATTATAATCTTTCATCTATTTTATCAAAATTATAATAAGCAATATGGGTGTCTAACGAAACATCTCTACTAGGATCTTTCTTTTCAAAGAAATAACCCTCTATACTTTTTATAAATCTATTTTGACTATCAGTTATATCCCAATAATCTTTCCAATGCTTACTCGTTGCAGTATGAATTGTTAAGTTTCTATTAAATATCCATTGTCTTGCATCTTTAGTTTCTTCTTTTATATATTCACGTGCAGTTTGTTCATCTTTATAGTAACCATGATACTTTGGATAAGTTATGCCAAACCCACCTGCACCAAACCAACCTTTATAACAACTTTCTATAGGTCTGAACACTATTATAATCTTACTCTTAGGAAATGTCTCTGCAATAAAATCTAAGTTGTTTGATATCATATGTGATTTTACAATTCTGTAATCAGTTCTTTTTTCTTCTTTCCAGGCTTTATCTATTTCATTTAATATTTCTTGTTTTGAGAACTTATTAATCTCATGCCAACCTTCACCGAACTCCATGCCCGTACCAAAGTAACTTCCTAGATGTTGTGCTTTATTAAATTTAGTTGGATGGGTATATTCTCTATCTTCATTTCTATCAGTAGTATTGATGTTAATCTTTTTTGTCATAGACAAAACATTACTTACTGCACTCCATTTACTTCCAGGAGCACCTGTAAAAAATATAAGTTTACTTTCATCTATCATTCAAGAACCTTTTTATACCTTTATAGTTTACATAGTTTTTATCTATTTCATATATGTTTGATGAATTTATATAACGTGAGGGTAGATAACGTCTTTTCCACATATTCATTCTTATAATGTCGTGTATATGCATAGAGTACTCAATGTGATGTTTATCATTGAACTTCAATTTATATTTATCCCAAGACCAAATATCTCGTATTGTGAAATCAGAGCCTATCTCTTTGGCGATTGTTCTTAGCTTTTTTCCATATTCTGTATTTTCTCCACCTAGCCATTTCATTTTAAGAAATCCAGGAAACACCGCAGTTGTTCGCAAGTATCGTTCGCCTGTTGTATATTCATCATCTATCAAATTTAATACTTTTGCATTAGGAAATCTTTTTAGTAATTTCTCTGGCAATTCGTGTGTGCATATAATAATTCTATTCTTTTTGATTATCGCATGGCCGCCCATCTTTTCGAAACGTGGGTAAAAGAACCTAGTATAGTAATGTTCCTCATCTGGTATAAAATCTTTTACATAATCATGTATTGGCGGCAAAGAACCATTAGGTACTAGTCTATCAAAATGATAGCGACTTATATGCCGTTGTCGTATATCTGAATTTTTAAAATAAACATTCCATGGGTTAGCACCGTTATCTTTATGACTATACCAATATACATCAGGTAGGCAAGATAATACTCTTCCTAATTTATGTCCACCACATCCCTGTTCAAACGATATGAATATAATTCTACTTTCGTCCAACATAGTAGAACATACCTTCCTTCTTTAGTACTAAATCTCCAGTAGCAAACCAATCATCATATATACATATATCGCCCTTGACATATAATTCATCATTTACAATCTTAGTTTCACATTGTGTGGCGTTACCCATTATTGTTTCAGTAGTATGAACTTCCATTCCAGGAACAAATGTCTTATTAATTGCTACTGGTCCTACTTCTGTCATCCCCCAATTTACAATAAAGATTGCTCCCTTGTTGATAAATTCTTTTATAATAGAACTATGCACTCTATCACTGCCACACATAATAATCTTATCTTGTAAATCAAGACTATTAAAACTTTTTGTTTTCATTATTGCTCTTGCCATATCAGGTGTTAAGTGACTATGAGAAAAGTTTTGTATCTTTCTGACCCATGAGAATGGATTAAATTTCTCTACCTCGATTTCTGCACCTACTTCATATCCTGGCAATGTTTGGGCTAGTAGGCCACCTGCATGCCGTAGTGTACAAACAGTAAGTATCTTACTATCACTATCAATGCCTTGTATTTTTCTAGCAACAGCATTTGCATGTCTTAATTTATCAGGATTTTGAAATATATTTTTTGGTACGCCTGTTGTTCCGCTACTTTGCAGTATACAGCCTTCTTTAAGCATATCATCAAATTCGTTTTTAGTTATACTGTCTTCTAATTTCATTGTATTTGTTTATGTTTAATATCCATGTGTTTTGATTTACACCAAAAACTTCACTTGTTCCTAAGTTCTTAACTAACTCTAACTTTTCTAAATGAAAGAATGTTTTATCAATTCTATTCATCTTACCACTTGCATCATTCTCTGTGTTAGTAGTAATATAGATAAACATGTTATCTAAATCTGTTTCTTTGCTTGACGCATATTTAATCTGATATGGCAACTGGCTATGAAAGCAATAGCTTTGCATATGGTGTCTGTTCAAACCTATCTTTTTGCTTTCAGTTTGTACACCTCTAAATAATGCACGCCAACCATTTGCCCATGGATGTATCCCACTGACACTAACCATACGTTCATTGTCATAGGTAGCATACCACATGCCGCCTTGCTCTAAGCACCATTCAAACTTCATATTTTCTAATGTATTGTTGTTCATGAAATCTTTTTCATCGCATACTTTTAGAAAATCTTTCAGTTCAGGTGTTATTACTTTTAGTTCTTTTGTAATAATCATCTTGACAATCTATTTATATACGTGTATTATACTTGATAAATAACTAGAAGTCAATAGAAAAGGCGGGTGTAACTCAGTGGTAGAGTACCTCGTTGCCAACGAGGTTGTCGTGAGTTCGAATCTCATCACCCGCTCCAATTCTATAGATTATCCCATAGCATAGAGGAGACAGTGTTATGATATGGATTCTAATATGGTTAGCAGTTACACCAACAGGTAACATGGAATATTATCATTTAGGTACTTACAGTGAAGAAAAACTGTGCGGTAATGCTCTTAGCAAAGCACATATACTAGTTACAGCTAAAAGCCAAACGATAAGTTGCATACCAATTAATAACAAGACTATTACAAAATAAGTATTGACACTGAATAATTTTCAGTGTATAATAGTGATTAACCGTACAATAAATGCGGTTGTTCTGGAGAGTTGGCAGAGCGGTTTAATGCACTGGTCTTGAAAACCAGCGTGGGTGAATAGTCCACCGAGAGTTCGAATCTCTCACTCTCCGCCAGAAAATAAGACAATAAATGTCTAGGAGGACAATTTATGAACACAATGTTAATGCTACTATTCATTGTAGCAGTAGGTTATGTAGCCTACAGGTCTAAAGGGGATAATTACTTTCTAACTACATCAGATAGTAATATGAACCTGGGACTGTCCTATGGTGCAACGTTAATTTCAACGTCCGCTATCATTGGATTCGGAGGACTTGCTGGTTGGATTGGATTTGCAATCCCACTAACAATGACAATTCCATTTGTAGGCTTAATTTATTTTGCGACCGTGTATATCGGTCCTAAAGTTTATAAGGCAAACAAAAAGCACAAGGCTAAAACCTATATTGAAATGATTGGTAAGCATTATAACTCTCCAATGATTTCAAAACTATTGGCAATTATCACAGTTGGATTAATTCCGTTTTACTGTGTTGCGGTGCTAATAGGTGTTGGCAAATTCATTACAGCATTTACAGGTGTTGATTTCACACTTGCTGTAGTTGGATTTAGTGTTTTAGTATTTGGTACAATCGCATATGGCGGAATGAGTGCAGTTCTAAAAAATGATATGGTACAAGGTATCATTGTTATTTTAGGTTCACTTATCGTACTTGCTATTACAGTGTTTAGTCATATGCAGGCAGTTGGATTTTGGGAAAACTTATCACTAGCCTGGACAGCAGTTCCAGAAGGTGATGCTTTACATAAGTTAGGATTTACTGGGTTTACTAGTTGGCCAGAGTTTTGGTCTAGAGGTTGGTTAATGATTACTACATTATTAGTATTCACTATTCCAGTAGGACTTATCACTTTGCCTCAACTACAAACACGTTGGATGATGGCTAAAGATGAAAAGAGTTTTAAAACTATTGCACGTTGGGGTGTTATTATCCCAGGTCTAGCAATCGTAACATTTATGTTAGCGGCAATTTCGGCTAACTCATATACGTTTGCTACAGAAGGTATGACAGTATCACAAGCATCTGGTGGAGGGACTGCAAATGTAATCCCTTATTGGATTAAGGAAGGATTTCCTGCTTGGGTATCTAGTGCGTTGTTCGTTACAATTTTAGCGGCCGCATTTACAACACTTAATAGTTTGATGCACTTGTTATCAACTACTATTTCAAATGATATTATCAAAACTAAAAACCCAAGTTTGAAAGTAGCATATATTTCTATGATTGCAGTTATTGTATTAGCAGTCTGGATGACTATTGCATTTAATGGTCAAGTGGCCATCATTGCACGTGCTACTGCATTGTACTTTGGTATTATAGGAGCGGCGATGCTTCCACTCGTTATTGGTATGGCAAGAGGACTATCTAATGGTCGTCATGCTCTTACTAGTTTTATCGGTGGTGCTTCGGTGAGTATCATTTGGGTACTGTTCGTACACTTCAAGGAATCAAAACTATTCACTGGTATCACTTATGATATTGGCGTATATAACTTTGTTGAGCCGATAGTTCCTGGTTTGATTGTATCTAGCTTAATCTTTATTGCATTGACTAAGCTAAGACCGACAATTAAATAAATATACATAATATGCTCTCCAATT
>CERI01117619.1_pt1 | contig 16044 bp, 14 predicted proteins | sample 350261 | NCBI WGS metagenome assembly CERI01 (sample SAMEA2620979, study PRJEB7988) | marine metagenome | isolation source: saline water (ENVO:00002010), including
TAATTCTGGTATGTATTTTAATAAAATTATGTGATTTGTTAAGATTGGTGTTTGAGTTTGGCAATTAAATTAATTTAATAATGTGGTATGTTCTATTCACCCTCATCAATTACCTCTCTCTTACCATTATGGCTTGAGGTGGTTACTACACCCTCTTTTTCCATCCTCTCAATAAGATTTGCAGCTTTATTGTAACCTATTCTTAATTGTCTTTGGACATAGCTAATTGAAGGTTTTTTATCTCTTCGAACTATTGCCACAGCCTGTTCATAAATGTCTGCTTTATCATCAATTTTAACTAGAGCACCGGCTGATGCTAACTTACTAGATTTTGTATCTTGGTTTTCAACAGATTCAAATTCACTAAGAATTTTTTCTGAATTATATTGGTTATTATCTTCAACTTTTTGAGATTTAATATAATTTACTATTGTCTCAACCTCACTGTCAGAACAAAATGGTCCATGAACTCGCAGCATTTTATTACCTCCAGAAAGGTAAATCATATCACCTCGTCCCAAGAGTTGTTCACCACCTTGTACTCCAAGAATGGTTCTACTGTCAATTTTAGAAGTAACTTGAAAACTAATTCTAGTTGGAAAATTTGCCTTGATAATACCAGTGATTACATCAACTGATGGTCTTTGAGTAGCCATAATAATATGAATACCTGCTGCTCTTGCCATTTGTGCTAATCTTTGAATTGAGCTCTCTATTTCTTTTCCAGCAACAAGCATTAAATCTGCCATTTCATCAACAATAACTACAATATAAGGTAGTTTATTATTTTCTATTATCACCTCATCCATTATTGCCTCTCCTGTTTCGGTGTCAAAGCCTGTTTGAATCGTTCTAGTTAAGGTTTTATTATGTTTTTTTGCATAAGTAATTTTATCATTATAATTATTGATATTTCTGACATTTAAGCTGGACATTAATTTATATCTATCTTCCATCTCCTTAACTGCCCATTTTAAAGCAATTATTGCCTTATGAGGATTTGTTACTACTGGTGTTAATAAATGTGGAATACCATCATAGATTGACAATTCAAGCATCTTAGGATCAATCATAATAAATTTACATTCTTCAGGAGAGAACCTAAAAAGAAGTGATAAAATCATAGCATTAACACCAACTGATTTACCGGAACCTGTGGTTCCTGCAACTAATAAATGTGGCATTTTAGCCAAATCAACTATAATTGGTAAACCTCCAATATCCTTTCCTAAAATTAATGGTAAAGAAGCTTGACTATAACGATATTCATTTGATTCAATCATCTCTTTAAAAAATATAGTTTCTCTATCTTTATTAGGAAGTTCAAAGCCAATGGTTGTTTTACCTGGAATAATAGAAATTCTAGTTGAGATAGAGCTCATAGAACGAGCAACATCATCTGACAAACCAATTATTCTTGAAGATTTAGTGCCAGGAGAGGGTTCAAATTCATGTAAGGTAATAACAGGACCTAACTTTGCTGAAATTGCTTCACCATAAACGCCAAAATCACTCAAGGTTTTAACTAATAATTTACCCTGTTCTTCTAGTTGTTTTTTACTAACTTTTTTACCAGTATCATCCTTTAATTCATTTAACATGTCAGTCTTAGGTAAATGATATAAAGAAGACTCATTTTTGGAAAAATTTTGTACCGAAATCTTAGTTTTATTATCTTTTTTTGTCTTGTTTTGCTTACTTTTTACATTACCTTTAATATTGTTATCCTGCTTATCATCTACAATATTGTCACCCATTTTTTCTTTAATGTCTAAAGAATCTTTTATGCCAAATTTTGACATGATGTATTTTAATGATATATTAAAAATAGAATTAACAATACATTTTAAAATAAGAACAGAAAATCTATAAAAATAAATAATATCTTTAATCTGAACCTCAATAATTACTAACATAGTAAATATAGCGATTATCAATGAAAAAAAAGCTGTAATAATATTAGAAAAAAAGATTTTATTAATAACAAAAAAACCATTAATTCCACCTAGGCTCGAGAAAATCCACCAATCTGGTTCAGGAAAAATAGCAAAAAAACTAGATAATGAAAGTATAAATAATGGTAATAATATCAGTTTTATTAATATATTTTTCTTTGAACCTCTACTAGATATTTTAATACCAATTTTTAGCAAGATAAAACATAAAAAAAATCCTGAAAAACCCATTATCTGAAAGATTAAATCAGACATATGAGAACCCAATAAGCCCATCCAATTACCAACTTCTCCAGAAGTAGAAGAACTATTAAAAGAAGGGTCTTCAGGATTAAAACTTAATAAGGATAAAAATGTAAAAATTGAAAATATTGTTAGAAATATCCCCATAGAAAATATTCCTATTTTTATTAGTAAAATATGTAATTTATTTTGCCACATAAAATATAATACTGTTAATTTAAAATATTTTAACAGTTTATATTATATAAAAGAATTAATCAAATTCATTTATATAATATAACGACATACATTCTTATGTTTAATAAAGATACTAACACATAAATCATTATCATAATTTTAGTTAACAAATTACTTATTTTCTTATAATCTTACCGTTGATCTAATTTTTTCTAAATCATATTAAAATTAATATTTGTTAATAATCTATCCTATCATTTTGGATTGGATATTTTATTTATAGTTAGATGAGATAGTGTATGAATAATCTGTTATGAACAATAAAAAAAGATCAATATTTATTTTCCTTTATAAGTAAGAGTGGTACCAATTGTAATACTCGGGAAGATTGTACAACTGTAGAAATTAGATTGTTATTTTTTCTAAAATATTTTCTACCGTAATACCAAAATATTGATATAAATCTTGATATTTACCTGAGGCGCCAAATCCTTCCATACCAATAAACACACCATTATCTCCTATGTATTTTTCCCAACCTTGTTTTATTGCAGCTTCAATTGCAATTTTATAATTATTTTTATTTCCAATGGTTTCTTGTTGATATTCTTTTGTTTGTTTATCAAAAATTTCAAAACAAGGTATTGAAATAACTTTTGAAGTTATGTTTTTTTCTTCTAAAAGTTTTTTACTAGCATTAATAGCAATTTCTACCTCTGAACCTGTAGCTAAAATTGAAACATCAGGATCCTTATCATTTTTATAAATAACATAACCTCCTTTATAAATATCAGAATTTTCTGAGTTAGTTGAAAATTCTAGATCTTGACGAGTTAAAGAAAAAGCCGAAGGTGTATTTATATCTTTTAAAGCCATTTGGTAACATGCTAGAGTTTCAAAATCATCACATGGCCTAAAAACATTTAAATTTGGAATTGATCTTAAATTAGCTAAATGTTCAACAGCTTGGTGTGTTGGACCATCCTCACCTAATCCAATTGAATCATGTGTAAAGATGTAGAAAATTTGTCTTTTCATCATAGCAGCAAGTCTAATTGCTGGCTTCATATAATCAGAAAAAATTAAGAAAGTACCAGATAAAGGAATAATACCTCCATAAAGTGACATACCATTCATCATTGCTGCCATAGCATGCTCTCTAATACCGTAATGAATATAGCGATTAGTATAATTACTAGGTGAAAGAGACTTAGTGCTAGATGTTTTAGTGCCAACAGAACCGGTTAAATCAGCAGAACCTGAAATTAAAATATCAATTTCTTTAGTAAAAAATTCTAAAATTTTGGCAGAAGATTTTCTGGTAGCTTGAGATTTTTTTTCAGCTAAAATTTCCTGCTTAAAATTTGCAATTTTTTCTGATAAATCTGGCAGAATTTTATTATAAGAAGAGTTAAACTCATTTTTTTTACTAGAATTTTTTAGGTTTTCTTGCCATTTTTGATATAAATCAATATTTCTGCTACCAATTTCACGCCATTTTTCTAAAATTTCATCAGATATTTCAAACTCATTATAGTTCCAACCTAATTCCTTTTTGGTTAACTTAATTTCATCATCTCCAAGAGGTGAGCCATGAGATTTTTCAGAGCCAGATTTGTTAGGAGATCCATAAGCAATAGTAGTTTTACAGTCAATTAAAATTGGTTTATCAGAATTTTGTGCTTGTTGTAAGGCATCTCTAATTTGGGTATGATCATGACCATCAATAGAAATTACATTCCAACCAGCAGCTTCAAAACGCATTGGTATATTTTCCGAGCTAGTAATATCTAAAGTGCCATCAATTGAAATGTTATTATTGTCCCAAAGGGTAATAAGATTATTTAATTTTAAATTAGCAGCAATTGAAATTGATTCTTGACTAATACCTTCCATTAAGCAGCCATCACCAACCATACAATAAATTTTATTATCAATAATATCCTTACCAAATTTGGCACTATTAATTTTACCAGCAAGAGCCATACCTACGGCATTGCCAATACCCTGACCTAAGGGACCAGTTGTAGTTTCAATTGCTTCTAGCTCATCAAATTCTGGGTGACCAGCAGTTTTTGAATGCAATTGACGGAAATTTTTAATATCATTAAGAGAGATATCCTTATAACCAAGTAAATAATATAAAGAATACAATAACATAGATCCATGGCCAGCAGATAAAATGAAGCGATCACGATCTGGCCATTTTGGATCATTGGGGTTAAATCTAAGAAATTCTGAAAATAAAATAAATGCTACATCGGCAAAACCCATTGGCATACCAGGATGACCTGATTTAGCCTTTTGGATAGCATCAATTGATAAAAATCTGATAGCATTAACTAGTTTATTTTTTTTATAAGATATCATTTATTAAAATTTACATTTTTATTTTTGAATATAAAATAAAAATTGTATAAATCTAGTTATTAATATCATTTAAGTTTTTTACCTACCTTCAGAGCTATTTTTCCCTAACCATATTTGTGCTTTGCTAAGATCTGTGGTAGGTTTATCCAAATTCTTTCTTATTTCATCAATAAAATCTTTAATTTGTGGTATGCCTTCTCCTCCTTTTTTTCTACTTCTTCAAGTATGGCATGTCGGAAGAAATATATTTTTTCTAATTTATTTGCGTTGGTAGTAAAAAACTCTTAGGTAAAAAATTTAACAAAATTATCTTTTGCATTTTTTAAACCACCATATTTATTAATTATATATTGATGACTAGTATGATTTTGATCATATATTGTATTTATGATCATTTGAAGATTATCTTTAAAAGATCTATATTCTGTTTTTATTTTTTCTTTAACCAATGTAGATTCTGGATCAGTAACAGGATTGTTATCGCCAAGATATAAAGATGCTATCTTGCTTAAAGTTATTTTTGATTTATCATCTAATTGATCATTGGTACGTGTTGTTTGGATTCGATGAGTTTCATCTTTTATTTCTTTTTTATGTCAGATATATCTAGTGCTATCGTTGCCCCACTATCATATAAAGTGTCTAATATTTGTGATATTTCTTGTGGATTCAAACTTTCTTTTCCGCAAATTGTGATATTCTTCTTAATATTCTTATGGGTAATAATTTAGTCTTTTTTTAAATTTTTTTGTCATAATTTTTTATTTTAGTTAATTAATTAAAGATAACTTATAATATCATAATTTTAAGACTACGTCAAATTGTGAAAATTATTTATATTTTTTTGCTAGAATTTAACATTATTGATACTAATATTTGTTAGAAAGATAACTCTGTGAGAGTATCTATGTTTTCAAGATAATTATAAAAATAACAATGAGTAAATCTTCTGAAAATTCAATTAACTTGATTAAGTTCATTCCAAGTGCAGTTACTCTTTTTGCACTTTGTGTTGGTTTGATGGCTATTAAATATTCTTTTGAACAAAATTGGTATTTAGCAACTTCTTTATTACTTGTTGCTGCTGTTTTAGATGCTATTGATGGCCGTTTGGCAAGGTTTTTAGATTCTACTAGTGAGTTTGGCGCTGAATTAGATTCTTTGGCTGATTTTGTGAATTTTGGCGTCGTTCCCGCCTTTATTATTTATAATTGGATCAATAAATTTGTTGATATTAAGGGCTTTGATTTAGCAATGGTTTTAATTTATACTATTTGCATGGCTATACGTTTGGCTAGGTTTAATATTACTAATAAGGTGGGGGATAAAAATTCTATTTTAAATAAATATTTTTTCCAAGGTATTCCTTCACCTGTTGCAGCAGCAATGATGATGATGCCTTTAGTTTTAACTTTTGAATATGGTGAAGATTACTTTTTTAATGATCCGAGGGTGATTATATCTTATTCTTGCATTGTGGCAATTTGTGCTGCTAGCACTATTCCTACAATTTCTATAAAACATATTCCAATTAGAAATGAATATAAGCATCTAACATTATTAATTTTAGGACTTATAATTGTTGGTTTAATAATAGAGCCTTGGATTACCTTATCGATCATTTGTTTTATATATATTTTTTCTATTTTTGTAACTATTGTGGTATATTTTAAATTACTAAGAAAATGAAAAAAATACTTATAATTAACGGTCCTAATTTAAATATGTTAGCCTTAAGAGATAAAAATATCTATGGCAGCGAAACATTAGAAGACATCAAAAATAACTGCCAAAAGATTGCTAAAACATATAATTTTAAAGTTATTTTTGAACAAAAGAATAGTGAAGGAGACATAGTTAGCTTAATACAAGATGCAATTGATAAATTTGATACAATTATAATTAACGCAGCAGCTTATACTCATACTTCTATTGCAATTAGAGATGCTTTAGAAATTTTTAATGGTAAAAAAATTGAATTACATCTTTCTAATATCTACAAAAGGGAAGATTTTCGTAAAAAATCATTAATTTCTGACATCTCTGATGGCATTATTGCTGGTTTTGGATCAAAAGGATATGAATTAGCTTTGTTATCTTTGATAAAATAATTACTATATTAATTATCAATTAAAAATCAGAAATTTCCTTGAAAAAAATAATAAAATATTATTTAATTAACTCTTTAAAATATTAATATTTAGATATCCAAATTAAATTATATGGTGAAATTAAATAAAGAAGATTCTTTTAAAATCTATAAGGAAATGCTCCTCATTAGACGTTTTGAAGAAAAGGCTGGTCAACTTTACGGTATGGGATTAATTGCTGGCTTTTGCCATCTTTATATAGGCCAAGAAGCAATTGCTGCTGGTATAAAATATAATATGAATAAAAATGATAAGGTTATTACCACCTATCGTGATCATGGTCATATGATATCCTTAGGTTCTGATCCTAGAAAAATTATGGCAGAATTACTTGGTAGAAAGGATGGTTGTTCAAAGGGTAAGGGTGGTTCAATGCATTTATTTGATTTAGAAAAACATTTTTATGGTGGACATGGTATTGTTGGTGCCTCTGTACCAATTGGAGCTGGTTTGGCATTTGCTGATCAATATAAATCCAATGACAATGTAACATTTTGTTATTTTGGTGATGGTGCAGCGCATCAGGGTCAGGTATATGAGTCTTTTAATATGGCTAAATTATGGAATTTACCTGTATTATTTATTATTGAAAACAACCATTACGCTATGGGTACCTCTTTAAATAGAGCCTCTTCAATTGATGAATTACATAAGAGAGGGGAGGGTTTTAACATACCTGGCGTTAAAATTAATGGAATGAATGTATTGGAGGTTATTAAGGAGGGTAAAAAAGCTATTGACTATGTTCGTTCTGGTAAAGGGCCAATTTTAGTTGAGATGGATACTTATCGTTATCGTGGCCATTCAATGTCCGATCCTGCAACTTATAGAAGTAAGGATGAAGTTAATGATAAAAAACAAAATCAAGATCCTATCGCTTCATTTAAATCACATATTTTAGATAGTAAGATTGCTAATGATGATGAGATTAAAGTAATTGATAAAGAAATTAAATCCCAAATTGAAGAAATTGTAAAATTTGCGAAGGAAAGTCCTGAGCCAGATGAAAGTGAAATATTCGATAATATTTATCAATAAATTATGACAGTAAAAAAACTTACAGTAAGAAAAGCACTCTGTGAAGCAATGAGTGAAGAAATGCGTTCTGATGATAAAATTTTTATCATGGGTGAAGAGGTTGCTGAATATAATGGTGCTTATAAAGTCACTCAAGGCATGTTAGATGAATTTGGCCCAAAAAGAGTGATTGATACCCCTATCACTGAGCATGGTTTTACCGGCTTGGCTATTGGTGCTGCCTTTTCTGGTTTAAAACCAATTGTAGAATTTATGACTTTTAATTTTGCAATGCAAGCAATTGACCAAATAATTAATTCTGCTGCTAAAACTCATTATATGTCTGGTGGTCAGGTTAAATGTCCAATTGTATTTCGTGGGCCAAATGGTGCTGCAGCAAGGGTAGGAGCGCAACATTCACAATGTTATGCTGCATGGTACGGTGCTATTCCTGGTTTAAAAGTTATTTCTCCTTATAATTCATCTGACTGTAAAGGTTTGTTAAAGGCGGCAATTCGTGATCCTAATCCTGTGATTTTCTTAGAAAATGAAATTACTTACGGTATGGAGTTTGAAGAGGATTATGATGATGATCATATAATTGAAATTGGTAAGGCAGATATTAAAAAATCTGGTTCAGATATTACAATTGTCACTTTTTCACTAATGGTTAAATATGCTTTGGAAGCGGCTGAAGAATTACAAAATCATGGAATATCAGCAGAAGTTATTGATCTTAGAACAATTAGGCCTCTAGATAAAGAAACTATTATCGAATCAGTTAAAAAAACAAATCGCTGTCTTATTGCTGAAGAAGGATTTCCTTTTGCTTCAATTGGAAGTGAAATTTCTGCTATGTTAGTTGAGGAGGCTTTTGATTATCTTGACGCACCAATTGGAAGGCTTGCATCTATTGATTGTCCTTTACCTTATGCTGAAAATTTAGAAAGATTAGCACTTCCTAAGAAAGATGATATTGTTAAAAAGTCATTAGAAATTTGCTCGGGCATTTATTAGTTGAAAATGAAAGAATATTTATCATCCAAAATTCATAATATTACAGTTACCGATTCCAATGTAGAGTATGAGGGAAGTATTGAAATTGATTCCCTTATAATGAAAAAAGCTAAAATTGAGGAATATCAAAAAGTATTAGTAGCTAGTACAACTTCTGGTGCCAGATTTGAAACTTATGTTATTAAAGGTAAATCTGGGTCTGGTGTTATTTCTATAAATGGAGCAGCAGCTCATTTGGTTAAAAAAGGTGAAAAAGTTATAATTATGAGTTTTGAACTTTCTAATATGGCTCCTGCTCCTATAGTTGTGCTTGGAAGTGAGTTGGAATAAATATACTGATCCATCACGTTTGATTAAAAATTCTGGTAGGGTGTTTTAAGGTAATTAATATTTACATAAAATAAGATATTGGAAGTAAAATTTTAAATAAATGACAGATTTAACAAAATTAGATTTAATAAAAACAATTGAAGGTCTTAAAAATAAAGATTTCTCATCTGTTGAGTTAACAAAATCTTATATTAACGCTATTGACGCCAATAAAAATTTAAATAGTTTTATTACTACAACCTTTGATTTAGCAATTGAGTCTGCTAAAAGATCTGACGATAATATTGCAAAAAATCAAATGAGAATTTTGGAGGGCGTGCCATTAGCAATAAAAGATTTATTTTGTACAAAAGGAGTTAGAACAACTTCTGCTTCCAAAATGTTAGAAAATTTTATACCACAATATGAATCAACAGTAACAGAAAAACTTTGGAATGCTGGTGCTTTGATGTTAGGAAAAACTAACATGGATGAATTTGCTATGGGCTCTGCTAATATTACTAGCTATTTTGGTAATGCCCTTAGTCCGTACAAAAAAGATGGAGAGTCTTTGGTTGCTGGTGGATCATCTGGTGGTTCGGCGGCAGCAGTTGCTGCCAATTTATGTGTTGCTGCTACTGGCAGTGATACAGGAGGTTCAATTCGTCAACCAGCTTCCTTTAATAATATAGTTGGTGTTAAGCCTACATATGGAAGATGTTCTCGCTATGGTATGGTGGCTTTTGCTAGCTCACTTGATCAGGCTGGTTTTTTAGCAAAAACAGTTTTGGATAGCGCCTTATTATTAAAAATTATTTGTGGTTACGACAAAAAGGATGCAACTTCAATGGATAGGGAGATACCAGATTTTGATCAATTGATTAAAGAAGATATTAAAGGAAAAAAAATTGGCATACCAAAAGAATATTTGCTAGATAATGTTGACGATGATATCAATAAATTATGGCAATATGGTATTAGGGCCTTAAAAGAGGGTGGTGCAGAAATTATAGATATTTCATTACCTCATACAAAATATGCACCTGCAACTTACTATATTATTGCTCCAGCTGAAGCATCATCAAATTTATCTCGTTATGATGGAGTTAGGTATGGTCACAGAACTAATCAAAAAGTAGATTCTCTTGACGAATTTTATGAATTAACAAGGTCTGAAGGATTTGGCGATGAAGTAAAAAAAAGAATATTAACTGGCACGCATGTTTTGTCAGCAGGTTATTATGATGCTTATTATAAGAAAGCATGTAAAGTAAGAAATTTAATATTACAAGATTTTAAAAATGCTTTTGAAAAAGTTGACGCAATATTAACGCCTTCAACACCCTCATCTGCATTTACCATTAAATCTACTAAGGAAGATAATCAAGATCCAACAAAAATGTATCTTAATGATGTATTTACAATCCCTGCATCTCTTGCTGGTATGCCAGCAATGTCAGTACCTTTTGGCTTTGATAAGGATAAATTACCTTTGGGACTTCAAATTATTTCAAATCATTTTGATGAGGAGAATATGTTTGAAATTGGAAGATATCTAGAAAAATCTAAGACAAAGTAATTATTTAATATGCTGGTGGTTACGACATATAAATTTCCAAAAGTATCAAATATAGACCATTTAGATCAGTAAATTAAGTAAAAGTAATTTAGTTTTGTAATTTACTAGAAAGAAAAACATAATAATATATTTGTACTATCATAAAATATAGCATAAATCAATTAAAAATCAGATATAATCCTAAAATTAAGCCTATAATTATTCTGTAATAAGCAAAAATAGTAAAATTATTTTTACTGATAAAATTAATAAACCACTTAATAACAACAATGGAGGAAAGGAAAGTAGATATAAAGCCAATTGAGATAATAAATAGGTTGTGAATATTTAATAAATCATAATTTTTATATAAATCATAGATGGTAGCTGAAAAGATTGTTGGTATTGCCAAGAAGAATGAAATTTCTGTTGCAATTCTCCTTTCAATTCCTATAAATAAACCTCCCATTATGGTTGCTCCAGACCTAGAAACCCCAGGTATTATGGCTAAAGATTGTATTATACCTAATAATATAGAGTTTTTAATATTTATTTTTTCTATTTTGTTAAACTTGCTTTTAGTTTTAAATTTTTCAATTAATAAAAAAGCAATACCACCAATTATTAATGAAATGGCAATTACTTTTAGTGAAAAAAAATAAGTTTTTATAATAGGATATAGTAGAAAGCCAATTATTGCTGTTGGCAGAAAGGCGCAGATGATGTTTAAAGTAAATTTCTGCGAGTCTTTATTACTAGGAAGAGTGGTAATAATTTGAATAATTTTGCCACGATATAAAAACATTACAGCAAGTATAGCGCCTAATTGGATAGAAATTTCAAAAATATTATTGTCTATATTATTAAAGTTAATTAATTTTGCTGCTATGATTAAATGTGCTGTAGAAGAAATAGGTAAAAATTCAGTTAAGCCCTCAATAATACCTAATATTATTGCTTTTAAAATTATTGTTATATCCATTATCTGGAATTAAATTGGTACCCCTAGTCCGACTTGAACGGACACACTCGTAAGAATAACAGATTTTGAATCTGTCGCGTCTACCAATTCCGCCATAGGGGCATAAAATAGATTACGGTTAAATAAGATGATATTTTAAATTTATTATATGTCTTTTGCAATCTAAAAATATTATGGTATTTTATAATCACAAAACTGACATGTTGCGATTAATAGCAATATATCTGACATCATTTTTCTCATCAGGGCTTACCTTTAATTGAGCTATCCATTATCCCTGAGCAGTAATTATATTATTAGTATTAATTACTATTTTTTTTCTGAAGAATTGCTTCATTGATTTTTGATATACAACCTTTTGCTTTATTTTTAATATTACTATCCTTGGGCATAGATTATAAATATGTATTGCGTTAATAAGAAGATAAAGAAAGAAAAGTGAAATAATAAATATTAATATTTTAACAAATGTAAGAAATGTATACTTTTATAATTACATAATTTTTTTTGTAATAGTGTAAAAAAATATAATTACATAATGCGTATTGTGTCGAAAAACACAATAAAACCAATTAGAAATTGCTTGTAAACAGATAATGAATTATGAAAACTGTTGGTGAGGTGAACATTAAACCGTCAATTCTGTCTAAAATACCACCATGACCAGGAATTATATTGCCACTATCTTTGACATTAAAAATTCTTTTTATTTTTGATTCAAAAAAATCACCAGTTTGGGCAATAATTGATAAAATAGCACTAGTAACGATAAAAAATATTATGCTACCCTCAAACATTAACGTTGATAATGCACCTATGATGGACGCTGATAAAATACCACCAATTAATCCTGACCATGTTTTGTTTGGGCTAATAGACGATATTAACTTGGGTCCTCCAATATTTTTCCCAATAAAATAAGCAAATATATCTGTTGACCAAACAACAAAAAATAGCCACAAAATAATATTTTTCTCCGATCGCAATTCTATTATTGAATAAAATGGTATCAATAAATAAAAGAACCCAATCCATAGCCATTTATTTTTATTTTTTTCATCAGATTTGGTTAAATTATTCCATTCAAATGCTGCTAATACAGTTATAGCTAGAATTAATAGCAAAAATAATGTTTCTGATATGAATACAGAATATAATATTATAGGTACTAAAATCAAAGAACTTAGTACTCTTTGTTCAAGGTTTGATAATGTTTTGATAGACTCTAGATTAGAAAATTTTTTTAGAAATTTTTTGATTTTAAAAGATTTTATTTTTTCTATCATTTTTTTATCTTGTTCCATAATTTCTTTTTCGTTTGTTAAATTCTTGAATTGATAGTTTTAGATGTTCTTTTTTAAAGTCTGGCCACAATATTTCTGTAAAATATAATTCAGAATATGAAGACTGCCATAATAAAAAATTACTTAATCTATTATAACCGCCAGTTCTTATTATTAAATCTGGATCCGGTATTTCCGGATTATATAGATTGTTGCTAATTAAGTTTTCATCAATATCTGCTATGTCAATTTTATTATCTTTAACATTTTGGGCTATACTTTGAACAGCTTTAGTAATTTCTGCTCTTGATCCATAATTAAATGCTACATTAAGGGTAAGATTTTTATTATTTTTAGTCCTTTCCTTTGTTGTTTCTATTTTATTTTCAATTTGACTACCTAATTTTGATATATCTCCTGAACTAACAATTTTTATGCCATATTTAATCAATTCTTCTACATCATTGGCAAGGTAATTTTGTAGTAAAATCATTAAATCTTCTACTTCTTCTGAGGGTCGTAACCAATTTTCAGTAGAAAAAGCGTATATTGTGATATATGAGATTTTTAATTCTAATGCTGATTTAATTAATTCTTTAATTGCATTTGCTCCTGATTTGTGTCCTACCTTGATAGGTAGTATTCTTTTTCTAGCCCAGCGTTGATTACCATCCATAATGACAGCAATATGGTTAGGAATTATATTTTCACCAGACATGGTAATTATATTGTTGTTAGGTCTTTTTCTTTATATAGTACAGCTTCGTCAATTTTTGTTATAAAATCATCAGTAATTTTTTGTAACCTATCTGTAAATGAATGTATATTATCTTTTGATCCAGATTCTTGATTTTCTTTTTTAAATTTATCTATATAGTCTCTTCTGATATTTCTAATTTGTACTTTTTTTGCTTCACCATATTTTTTAGCTAATTTTACTAAATCTAACCTCCTTTCTTCGCTTAATTTTGGTACAGAAATACGTATTACTTGACCTTCAGACATTGGATTTAAACCTAATCCAGAATTCATAATTGCTTTTTCTATTGGTTTTACCCCCTCCTTATCCCAAACTTGGAGATTTATAGTTGAAGCATCTGGAGCTGATATGTTAGATAATTGATTTACAGGCATCAAGCTACCATAAGATTCAACTTTAACATTATCAAGTATGGCTGGGTTTGCTCTGCCAGTAACAATGGTGGCTAGTTCTTTATGTAAAAATTCTAAAGCTTCGGTCATTTTAATTTCTCCCTGATCTAGTAATTCTTGCATAAAATTTATTATTTGATTATTGTAAAGTTTAAATCTCCACTTAATACTTTTTTTAGGGCACTAGGCGTACTGATTGAAAATACAATTATAGGTAAATTATTATCTTTAGCTAAAGTGATGGCGGTTTGATCCATAACTTTTAAGTCTTTTTTGATAACATCATTATATGTTAATTGATCAAATCTAGTAGCTTCTTTATTTTTTTTGGGATCAGATGAGTATACACCATCAACCTGCGTACCCTTGAATACTGCGTCACAATTAGTTTCAATAGCTCTAAGTATGGCTGCTGTATCAGTTGTAAAAAATGGGTTACCAGTGCCCGCAGCAAATATTACTACCCTCTTTTTTTCCAAATGTCTAACTGCCTTTCTTTTGGCATAAGTTTCACAAATTGTATTCATTGGTATGGCGGATTGTATTCTTGTAGGTATAGAATTTTTTTCTAAAATATTTTGTAGTGCCATAGAATTAATTGAGGTTGCTAACATGCCCATATAATCTGCACTAGCTCTCTCCATACCTTCCGATGCTGCTGATATTCCTCTAAATATATTACCACCTCCAACAACAATGCAGATCTCATATCCTAAATTATAAACCTCAGTAATTTGATCACAGATTTTTTCTATAGCTTCCTTATCATGTCCAAATGCCTTATTGCCCATCATGGCTTCACCGGAAACTTTGAATAAAATTCTTTTATATTGAGATTTATTTTCCATTAATTATTAATAATTTTACTTACCTCGTCAGCAAAATCTTCTTCCTTTTTTTCAATACCATCCCCAAGAACAAGTAATTTAAAATCACTGATTTTTATATCAGAACCTAATTCTTTAGAATAATTTTGTAATACATCTTTTACTTTTAATTTATCATCCATTACAAAATTTTGTTCTAGCAAGACAATTTCTTCATAATATTTTCTGATTCTACCTTGTATCATTTTTTCTATGATATTTTCTGGCTTACCAGATGCTCTTGCTTGTTCTTTTAGTATTTCAGTTTCTCTGGATAGTTTTTCTTCACTAATAGACTCGATATTAAGTGCTTCTGGTTTAGTTGCAGCTATGTGCATAGAAATTTTCTTTCCTAGTTCTTCTAATTTCTTTTTATCATTAGTATTTGATTCTAGAGCTACTAAAACACCTAATTTACCCATATTTCCTTTAACCTTGTTATGTATATATTGGGTAATAACACCATTAGTAATTGATAATGAATTAACTCTTCTTAGATTCATATTTTCACCAATTACCGAAATTTGGTTTTTAATTTCATCCTCAACAGAAGCTGAAGAATTAGGATAATTTGCTGATTTTAAAGACTCTAGATTATCATAATTAATTGCAATATTAGCTATATTTTCGACTAAAGTTTGAAATTTGTCATTTTTAGAAACAAAATCAGTTTCAGCATTAATTTCAATAATTGCTGCTTTATTATTGTTTACGATGGTTGCAATTAAGCCTTCCGAAGTAGTTCTAGAACTTTTTTTAGCTGCGGAAGACAGGCCTTTCTTTCTTAGGTAGTCAATTGCTTCTTGTAAATTATCATTACATTCGGCCAATGCTTTGTTACAATCTGCTATACCAGATCCGGTTTGCTCCCGTAATTCCTTTACTAATTTTAAATTTGCCATCTTTTATTATTTTAATTTATTATTCTTTTGTAGTTTCAGCTTTAGCCTTTGTTTTAGTTTTAG
>CERI01284273.1_pt1 | contig 16034 bp, 11 predicted proteins | sample 350261 | NCBI WGS metagenome assembly CERI01 (sample SAMEA2620979, study PRJEB7988) | marine metagenome | isolation source: saline water (ENVO:00002010), including
CATTCTTTAAACTAGTAACATCTGGTATTTGTTTTTTCTTTAAAACCTCAATATCATTCTTTAAAGAACTAAAATCAGAAGATTGAGAAACTTGAGGAGTTTTATTAACAATTTCATTTTTAAAAGTTTTTAATTCAATTCCATTATTTTCAATTTTTTCATTAAAAGATACAAAATTATTTTTTAATGTTTTTTCTAAATTATCAACTTTAGAATTAAATGTATTTACTTTCTCTATTACTGCCTTATCAATTGATGAACCTTCTGGTATATTTAAAGTATTATTATCAACTTTCGTAGATAATTTATTAAATTTATCGTTTAAACTAACAATATTTCGAATTATTTGATTATGATCCATTTACAAATAATAAATATTTTTTTAGAAGCAAAAGTAACTCTTTTAAATTAATTGATAAATAAAAATTATATAAAAATGATTTATTTTAGTTAAATAAGTTAAAATGATTATTCCTATAAGGTGTCTTACTTGTAATAAAGTTTTAGCAGATATTTATGAATATTATATTCAACAAACAGCCGATGATAAGGTTGATAAAAAAGAAATATTAGATAAATTAGAATTAAAAAGATATTGTTGTAGAAGACATTTAATAACAACTGAAGATTTAATGAAAATAATTTAATGAATAAAGATAAATATGGAAGTATATAAACAATTTATGGATTTTTTAATAAATTTTATTAATGAATTAATAGATCTTTTTAATGATAATAAAATAAGTCCTAAAGAAAAATTTATTAAATTATCATATATTATATTAAATGAAAAAAATAGAATATATATTGGTATTGTATTCATTATATTATCATTTACATTCTATTTGGTAGATAATACTACATAATAATAATATTATTATTATGTAAAAATAAAAAATGAATAAATTATTACTATTTTTTATATGTTTATGTATCATCTCTATCTTATTACATAAAGATAATAATACATTACTTCTTATTATCTTATTATCTATTATCTTTCTCATTTATTTAAACCATTTCAATACTCTTCATTCTTCTAATATTGAAAAAGATACTAAAATTTTACCTAAAACATCAAATAATTATAAAATAGAACATAATAAGACAATTCTAAAATATTTAGATAAAGAACCAGAATTAAAACAAATAATAGAAAATATACGATTTATTAAACGATATGATCCTGTTCGATATGCCGATTTACTTAATTTAGGTAATTCTTTTAATAAAACTTATATTTTTATGATGTCTGATCGTTGGGATATTAAACATTTTTTACCAATATTAAAAGATTTAAGAAAAGATATTTTAGAAAATTTATATTCAATATATATTATTATACCTAAAAAAACTAAACATACTTTTGGATTTGAACCATATAAAGAATTAGAAAAAACAATAGAAAATTTTAATAATTATTCAAAGAAAAAATTAGAAATTGTGAAAAGATATGGAATCGATTATAAAGGTATTAAAAATATGATTGAAACAAGAATTGATGGATACAATGAAAGAGAAAAATTTATATCACCTTAAAAATAAAATATGCCTCCAAAAAAATCAGGTGGAATGATGTATGCTCCATTAAATGAAGCATATACTATGCCTAATATAAATCCATTATCAATGGATATTAAAGATGATAAATTATATGAAATGTCTTCATTTGCTTCTGGTGGTGCTAAAAAACCAACTAAAAAACCAGTAGCTAAAAAACAAACTAAAAAACCAACAGGTAAAAAACCAGCTAAAAAGTAAAAAACTTTTTTATTTTTGTATAAAATTCATATAAAATATGAATAAAAAACAAATCGTTAATTCTTTATCTTATACTGGAGATACTTCTTCTGATATCTCTACTAAACTTCTTAATTCCATTAAAATTGGTGAAAATAGTGGTAAAATTGCTTCAGGTACAAATAACGTATTTATTGGTTATGAAAGTGGTTATCAAAGTCAAACAAATGATTATTGTGTTTTTATTGGTTCTCATTCTGGTCATAAATCATCTAAAGGAGATTTTAATACTTTAGTGGGAAGTTATACGGGTACAAATATGGAAAATGGATCATATAATACAATATCAGGATATTTATCGGGATCAAATATAGAAAATGGATCATACAATACTTTATTTGGATATAAAACGGGGGTAAATAATACAAATGGGGATTATAATTGTATATTTGGAGTATGTTCAGGATTAAATATAGTTGAATCTCAAAGAAATATTATTATTGGAACAGAAAATGGTAATATAATTGAAAAAGGAGATTCAAATATATTAATTGGTAATAAAATTGAAACATTGGATATTGAAAATCATAAAAGTATTATTATTGGTAATGATTCTAAAGCACGTGAAAAAGCCATTATTATTGGTAATGATAATATATGTGATACAGAAAATAATATATCAATAGGTAATGATATAATAACAAATAGTAAATCTATATTTATAGATCCATTAAATCAATATGATTCATTAATATTACAAAATGGTATTGATAGAATTAATTTAAAAAATATAATTGCAAATCCTATTAATAATAATCTTATTTATAAACCTTTGGAAAATATAATTAAAAATTCAAAAGAAAATAATGTTACTAAAATAAATTTAAATCATTCTATAGAAAGATATAAAACAGATTATATTAATACGGAAATAAAACAAATAAAAAATACAATTCAAGAAAATGAAAATGATATTATATATATATTTAATAGAAATTTTATATCAATTGGTAATTATTCCAATAAAATAACATTACCATATAAAATATTTGTTAAAACATTACCTAAATATGGATATGTTTCTAAATTAATATATGAAAAAAATGAAGAAATTTTTATATATGAATATGAAGGATTCGAATTAATAAAATATGATGAAATTGAATTATCTATTATCGAATATGATTCTTTTATATCAAGAAAATCTTCTATTATCCCTTTAAAAAGAAATAGTTATAATATATCAAATAATATAGATACATTATATTCATTAACGAATATAGTACAATTATATAATGGTCATATATATAATGAAAATGGAATATATAAAATAAGAAGAGAAAATAAACAAATTTTATATGAAAATGATCAAGTTATATTCGAAAATATTGTAAATGTTAAAAATTTAACAAATATTAAAATAGAATATGAAGGACAAATAAAAATTAATGACATTCCTATTCAAATAATAAAATTAGAAGGATATGATATATTAACTGAATATGAGAATTTATATATAATGTTTAAATCAATCATAAATCCATTAGAAATTGAACATAATTTATTTTTTGATGATTATGATTTACTTTATATCGAAATACCTCCTCAATATGGTTATATTAAACAAGGTAATATTATTGAAAATATAAATACCATAAAATATATCACAAAAGAATTTAAAAATGATCAAATCACTATACGTTTAATTAAAAATAATAAATTATCACTACAATCATATGTCATTCAAATATATAATTATATTTACCCTTCCTTTTCTATTTTAAATTATTCTATTTATAACAATATTCTTCCTACACAACCTTATAACTATATTTTACCCAATACTTTTATTGAACAAGGTTATATATTAAATGATATTTATATTGAACACCCAAATAAAGAAATATTATCTCAAATAATTAAAAAAGAAGAAATTATTCATTATTCACATGAAATAATATTACAAGATAACATTTTAATTATTAATTTAGTAGCGTTTGGAGATATAAATTTAGAAGATAAAATATATGAAAAAATAGAAAATTTAACAGAAATTAATCATATTATGATATCTGTTTTATCAAAACCAAAATATGGTTATATTCAAGATAATATATATTATAATACAGAAAATATAGAGGATGATTTTAGAATAATGGTAAGTACAAGTATATATGATGGTTATAATGATAACATAGTAAATGTAATAATAAAAATAGAGAATAATTTTGAATTAACATATTCAGATCAATATATATATACAAATACAGATTCTTTAAAAACTATTTTTACAAATGATATTTATTTAACATCTAATCATATTTCTCAACTTTCTACTGATATTATTATTGAAGAAGGAATATATGATTATATCGTTACATTTGGACAAAAAAATATTATAATAGATGATATAAGTCCAAAAATAAGGATAAATGTCTATAAAGATAAATATGTAAGTGAAATAGAATTAGGAAATAATATATATAATAACAATGAAATTATATATCAATTTGAAAATGATATAAATGAAGATTATAAGATAAATTTAGTAATAAATCCTATAATATTATTTGATATAGAGATAAATGAATTTATAATAAGAATATTTATTGGAAATAAGGAAATTATAATAAAGAAGAATGAATTGGAAATAAATACAATAAAACATCAAATAAATATAGAATTTAATAAAGATAATAAATTAATATTCGAAAAAGACAAAATAACAATAAATCAGATAGAATTAAATATAGGTTTGGGTATTTTTAATGAATTTCGAATTAAATATATTTTGAATGAAAATAATATTGATCGTTTAAAAACATATAAATATGATCTAATTAATTATCATGTTAAATTAATAATAAAGAATTTGGAAATATTAACTACAAATTATAATGAAAATAGTTATAACTTAAATATCGGTAAAAATATTGTTACATTAGGTATTAATAATATATGTATTGGTAAAGAATTTAATACTTTCGGTAATAATTCCATTATTCTTGGTAATAATATTGGTATCGGTGATAGTAATCTTGAAATTGATAGCGGATTACATGAATCTATTATAATTGGTAATAATTCATTTAAAAATGCATTAGCTAAAAATATAATAACAATAGGAAATAATATATTAAATGATATGAATATCGTAACACAAGATGATTATATAAATGTATCAAATTTTTTCTCAAGAAATCCTATATTAATCGGAAATAATATTAATTATAATAATACAGATATCATTAATATTGGCAATTGTTTTATAGAACAAGAAGAAAAAATAAAAATTGGTAAAGAAAATAAACAAATTGTATTTGAAGGTCAAATTAATATAATAGAAGAATTAAAATATCGTATAAAAAAAATAGAAGAAATATTATATAAATAGATATGTCAGGAAATAATATACCTAATAATACACCTAATGATTTAACTGACCAATCCCCTGATTCTTTACAATTTGACGATTTTATTATTAATTACTTAATAGTAGCATCTGATGTAAGTAATATTGAACAAGATGATAATGAAAAAGTTTTAATAAACCAATATGGTGAAAATAATTTTTCATTAATTGCCGGTAAAAATGGTTTAGCTATTAATACTTCTCGTGAAAAAGCTAAAAATGTACAAAATATTGGTTTATATGTAGATGATAATGCTTTAATAACAGGTACATTATATGCATGTAATTTAAATATATTAGGTCATTCATTAACAGATGATAATACTGAACGTATAATAGAACAAATTAATAAACATCAAACACCTTTTATAGAAAATGGAATAATAGTATATGAAAGAGAATTTGATGTAAGTAGTTATTATTTTACTCATAATTTAACATTAGGTAATGTTGATTCAAGTACTGGTAATCGTAATCCATTACATATTAATAGGATAACAGGTAATCAAATTGATAGATTACAATTTGCATTACGTAATGGTCTTGAAAATGTAGAAACAGGAGATAAATCTGAAATTTTATTAGGAATAATAGGTGATCATTATAAAGCTCCCGGTATTATTTATACAAGTCAAGATAAAAATCTAGAATTTCATATTTCTACATCATATCATGATATTAATTCATTATATAATAATTTTCCTAATCAAAATTTACCTGATTATGAATCATCTTCTTATATACCAACAATGATAATCGATACATCTGGATGTTTATCTATAAATGATATAACCTCAAAAGATATTATTTATAATTTAGATGATTATACTACAATTGAAGGCAAAACTAAATTAAATGTAGAAGGTTTAGCTTTTATTAAAGATATTATTACAACTGATCACGAAACTGGTTCAAATTTACATTTAAATGATATTTATGTTAAAAAACATGGTTTAACTATATATGCTGAACAAATATATCCAGGAACTTTTAATGGTAAATTTACATTTAATAGTAATGTTAATATTGAAAATGTCGAAATTAATGATTCTTTAACAGTTCATAATCAAACAAATTTAAATAGTATTGTTAATATTTATAAAAATAATAGTAATTTAGATCGATTATCTGTATTTGTACCTTCATTTTTTAATGAAGATACTGTATTTGATGAAAGTGTTGTTAAACATACATTAAATGTAGAAGGTACATTACAAAAAGATGGATGTAATTTGAATGTAACCGAGATAGAGACAGTATTATTAAATTTTGATTCAAATATAATAAAAAAATATATACCAGAAGATAGTGTATATGATAAAGTATTAATTGCTTCAAATATATATAATCATTTATATTCATATGGTAAGAGTAATTTAGAAACTTATATTAATTCAATAGAAGGATTATCTAATATATCAACATTTATCAATGATCTGAATACAATTTTATATAATTCCAATTATAATTATAGTACAAATCCAGTAAATACAGAAGTAACTATTACAAATATAATTGAAGATTATATATCATTATATGGTTTAAGTAACATTCATAATTATAATATTAAAGGATATACAAATCTACCATTATATCAAATTAATGATGTATCTAATTTAATTATTAATAAAATATATCAGAATAATGATATTATCGATTTTGTTAAAAACAATTTACATGATTTATCCAATGTTTTCACTGATAATATGATTAAAGATGTTCATACTACTATTAATACCATATATACTAATATTAGTACATTAGATTCTAATATTGAAGAATACATATTAGAATATGGTATCTCCAATATTGAAAACTATTTATCTAATATATATACTTCCAATGTTAATATTATATTAAATGATATAAATTCATTTATTGAAATAAATTATAATTTATATTCGATAGATGAGATTAGTAGTAATATTTATAATGATTTATATAATGGTCCAATTGATATAAGTAATATAAATGGTATGAAAACAAGTTTAGATAATTTATATGATTTAATCATTATCGATACAAATGAAATATATAAAATAGAAACTTTTAATTCTGATATTAATGGTTATATTCGCACTCAAGGATTTAAAGATATTGGTAACTATATATCAAATAATTCAAATTTATTATATGATGTTTCATCGGATATATTAGTAAATTATAGTATATCAAATATAAATATATTAATAGAGAATGTAAGTATATATGATATTGATTTATTAGCGAATGATATATCGAATTATTTAAATAAAAATGGTTTTAAGGATATTTATGATTATGTTAAAACTCTTAATATTAAAAGAGATATTACTGATACCATTGTTTTAAATTTATTAACTAATTATACAAAACGAGGCGATACTTATACTGTTTTAACATATGCTGTCAATGATAATATTAATGTTGATGGTAATAATATTAATTTCTCTGGTAGACTTGGTGTTGGTATAGATAATGATCCTTATAATAGTATGATAACCGTATATCGAAGAGAAACTAATAAAAAACCTGAAATTGAAATTAATGATAAAATTAAAGAAGGTAATTTAAGAACAAATTTAGGTCATTATAGAGGTTACTTAAATAAAGATTTTCATACATTTTGTATTGGTACAAATGATATTTTTGAAAATCATAATATAGGTTTTTATGCTGGTCAAACTCCTTCGTTATCAAATGGATATTCGAAAAATATACCAAATTTATTAATTACACATACTGAAAATAATAAAGGGAAAATAGGAATTAATACCAAAAATCCAAAGAAAGAATTGGATATTGTAGGAGATACATTATTTCAAGGTAATTTATATAAAACGGACGAAAATAGGGATCGGCAAATTATTAATTTATTAAAGAATGAAAATGATGTTATATATATGGATGATAAAAGACATGATGTAGTATTTAATATAAATAAATTAGAAATAGATGGAGGATATATAAATACAACAAAAGGTTTTTATGAAAATGATATTAGAATAATTGGATTACATAAAAAAACTGATGGTTTATATATTAAAGAAAATGTTAGTATTGGTTTAAATAGTGAAAATACAGATATAGATAATGTAGCATTAATGGTAAGAAATGGTTATGAATATGAAAGTAAAAATAATACAGTGATACGTTTGTTACAATCATATGATAATTATAATAATTATGATAAATATACTGGTATTGATATATGTCGCTTTACATATGATATTGATCGTAAATGGTATATATATAATATACATGATGGTACAGAAACATTTAAAATTGGTTATCAAATAGATAATGAAAATAAATTTGATTTATTAAAATCAACACGATTAAATCTTATTCAAAATGATGAAGTTTCTCAATATAATGATACTTATATTAATAATAATATTACAGATAAAACTACTATTAATGGTTCCCTTTTTGTTAAAGGTGATATCAATATTACTGGCCAATATAAAATTAATGGTTTGGAAATAACATCAAATAATATAAGTTTATCTGCATTTACAGATAATAGAGAATTTTCTTCAGAAGAACTTGAACTTTATGAAAATGATATTTCAATACAAGGTAAAAATATTGTTTCTATTGTTGATACAACTGGTACATTTTATATAGGTGAAAAAAGTCAAAATTTTGTAAGATATATGAATCAACATGGTGTAGATTTACAACATGGTAATAAATTAGATTCAAAATTAGTTATTTATGATAAATCATCTGATATACCAATTACATCATTTAATGTATATCCAGATAATGAGAATAATTATGCAGAATCAAAAATAAGATTAGGTGTATTACCACATATTGTACGTCAAGATCAAGGTGAAAAATATTGGAATTTAGATAGTTATTCTGATATAGGATTTAAGAAAAATGAAAAAAGTATTGGATTATCTGTTAAATTATATTCTGAAAATTATGATGAAGACGTTTTTAAAATTGATAAAAGACACAATTCTTTACATTTCTCTTGTGGTAGTGATATTAAAGAAGTCGATTCGTCATTTTATCATTTGTATAATAATGATACAAGAGATATATTACATTTAGAAAATAAAAATGGTATCTCCGTTTTAATGGAAACTAATAGTAATAATATATGGAGATTACAAAGTGATTACTCTTTTAAAATATCTAATAATAATACTAATGTTCTTACGATTGATGATAATAAATTTGGTTTTAATGTAATAAAACCAGAATATACATTAGATGTATCAAATATAAATACAGGATGTATGAGATTATTAAATCATTATGAAAAAGATCCAGATGAAGATATATTAAATGAAGTTGAATTTAAATTTTCGAATTTAGGTGAAATTGATATTTCCCATAAAATAAATGAAAATCAAATAATTATACAATTAAATCATGATACATATGATCTATCTAAACATGATTATAAAGCTACATCTGATGGATATTTATGTAATTTTATGATAAATTATTCCAATCTTGAATATAAATTAATTGAAGAATATGAATTTTCTTCTAATTTATATGACGTAGCATTTAAAGATTTAGAATTTACTTCATTCTGTATTTATCAACCAATATATGTTATTGATAATATTAATATTTTTGATGTTGAAATTAATTTTAATATACCCAATGTTTTACAAAAATATGATCCTATTGAATATACTTTAGATAGTACATTATTAGAAGCTAGTAATATCCTCATATATACATGTAATTCAATTAAAATAAATTATAGTTATAGATCTCCTTTCGATTTTAATATTGAATTAATTCCATCGTTTACCTTTGATTCTGTAAATAATATAGAAAATTATAATATAGATATCAATATAGGAACAAGTAATTTAGGATTATTTGATTCATATCATAGAACATTTACAAGAGATACTGATAAAATATCTATTACACAAAATTTTTATATAACTGATGATTTGAATATTACATTAAATAATATCACCTTAAATGGTACATATTTATTAGAAAAAATATTTAAATTAAAACTAATTGATGGTTTAGATGATACTATAATATATAATAGTAATATATTACATTATTTAGATGATAAATATTCAAATATTGAATTAAAAGAGTATAGTTTTAATAATACATATAATGTGAATATTTTTAATAATGATTTATCATTTAATATACCTACATCTTTCTATTATGAGAATTTTGAAATAAATGAAAAGAAAGGTAAATTTAATGTATATTATAAATTAGCCAAATCACATATTATATTGGATAACTTAATTGAAGAAACAAATGATAAAACAAAACATCATATTTATAGTTATAATGGATTATTTGAGATATTTGTAGAAGAACCTAATTTAAATTATCATGAAATAATGAGGATAGATAAATATGGTGAAATGAGTATAAATAGTTTAAGAGTGAATGAATTAAAAATAACAGGAGATATATATGATGAATATGCTGAGAAATTAAGAGAAAAGATTGAATTTGATTTAAATTCAATTGAAAGTTCAAATAATATATATTTAAATTCTGATAAAGAAATATTAGTTAATACTTATAATAATTATTATGATGGTAATTTTATTATTAATCGCAAAAAAGAAGGTGATAATGTATTAACAATATATAATGAAGATAATCCCAATAGTTTCATATATATTCAAAATTTAGATAATGATGTATATAAAATTGGAAGTGAAAGAGAAATTTTTAAGATAAAATATAATGATATATCTGTATTTGAAATTAAACCCGATCTTAATAATAATTTTGAATTTACATTTAATGGTAAATTTAAAAATGAAGTTTCTTCTATTGATATTGGTGATTTACATATTTTAGATGATTCTATCATTAATGAAAATGAAAATACATCCATTGTTATTGAATTTAAAAAAAATCAATCTTCTGTTCTTAAAATTGAAGAACATACTACAACTCTAAATGGTTCTTTATATTGTCATACATTACATCAAATATCTGATAAAAGAATTAAAGAAGATATTTCTCCTATAACTAATGCTTTAGATAAAGTATCAAGATTAGAAGGTGTTATATATAAAAATATATTAAATGATAAGAGAGAAACAGGTTTAATAGCACAAGATGTTAAAAAAATCTTACCAGAAGTCGTAACAGAAAATGATGATCGATATATGATATCATATGGAAATATGATGGGTTTAATAATAGAAAGTATCAAAGAATTAAAAAGTGAATTAGATGAAATAAAATGTGCGTATGAAATAAAAAAATGATACCTGAACATGGATTCTTCATTATAACTAAAGAAAATTGTTCATATTGTACCAAAGCAATAGAATTATTTGAGAATAATATGATAAATTATGGAAGTTTTAAAAAAGAAGATTTAGATGATAATGAAATTGAGAAAATAAGAGAAGATGGTATCAAAACATATCCTATAATTTATAATGATGGTAAATTATTTAAAAGAGGTTATGAGGAATTAAAAGAATATTGTGATTTATTAATGTAACTGTGATTTTATTTTTGTATGAAATTTATTAAATGGATATTCTAAAAAATAAATATAATAATGATAATTACATTTTAATAGGTGAAAATAATGAAGGTAATTTATTATCATTAAAATCTACAAATTTAAGTGGAAATATAGATATATACACAGATGATACATATTTATCATTAAAAGTAAAGAACGATTCTGTTATTTTTTATGATAATAATACACAAAATGATATAACATTTGATATTCATAATCAAACAATTTCAAATACTAATTCTAATATTATTGATTATTCTATACATCAAGATTTTGCACAAGCAACTGGTAATATTAATCCTTTTAATATCCAAGAAACAAATTTATGGAAATCTTATACACTATTTAAATTTAATGTAATTGATGAAGCTCTTAATTCTTTTACTCATATTGGTTCTACAACAAATACTATTGTAAAAGACTTTTATATGTTAAATAATGAAACTAAAAATAGTATTAATGGGGTTGGTTTTATATTTACAACATTAAATTCGATAGACGAATATCAGATAGAATATCGAGATAAAATTAGTATTAATAGTTTTACTATTAGTGATAAAGAAAATGAAGCAATGATCTCAAAACCATATAAATTTGGAATATACGCACGTGTAAATAATAAATATATACAAATTTATGAATCAACAAATGGTTTTATTGTAAATGAAGAATTATATGTAACTAGAAAAAATATTTATTCTACACATTTTTTATTTTTAATTGAAACTATTCATTTAACACATAATGATCTTTCTAGTATTGAAAGTATAAGTAATAGAAACAGTAGTGTATTATTAGGTTATACAAATATTGAATCTGATTTTATAGTTCAATTAGGATTAATAAAGATTAATGTTGAGAATAAATTAAATATTAATACAAATATAGATTTTAATTACAATTCTATAGGTAATTTAAATCAAATCCAATTAAATAATATTTTTCTTAATGGTAAACTTTATAATGAAATTTTAACATATGATGATATCTCTACAAATACCTTTACAAATTTACATACTGATACTATTCATATTAATAATACTTCTTATTCTAATAACTTAATTACTTCTGAAAATATTATTAATACTACTTTTAATGTCTTGAAAATGGATAAAATTATATTAAATGGAAATGAATATACAACATTATCAGAAGGTGGTAATAGTGGAAATAATGGAAGTGGATTTGATTTAACGAATTATACATCAGAATTTATATTTAAATCAATATTTCAACCAAATAATTTTAATGATATTTTTGGTGCTAATAATATTATTCCATATGTTCTTAATGGTGGTACTGATAATACTATCTCATTCCTTTATAATAGTAATATTACTACTAAACATATTGAACAATTAACAAATTTATCAGAAGGAATTATATATATAAATGATGTGAATAATTTAGAAGTTAAAAATGAATTTTCGGATATTAAAATAGATAATTTAATATCAAAAGAAATAATTACAAGTAATTTAAATACTAATACTTTATATACAAATACTATTGATACAGAAATAATAACAATAAATAGTAATATATTAAAATGGAATCCAGATACTAATCAATTTGAACATGGTAACTATAAATTACAAAATGATATTATTGATAATATTTCTAAATTTCCACCATATTTAGATAATTTAGAAAATAGTGTTATAACTCAATATAGTTCTACATCATTATATTATAATGCATTTAGTATTGACCGTTTTATTATTGGTAAAACATTTAGTGATAGTAATTTAACATATAGTATTAAAACAAATTCAGATCAAACAAATTGTAATATATCATTAGATAATATTGATAAAATCTTAAATAATAGAACATTTGGATTTTTAAATAATTACTATCAAAATAATGGTTTATTACGTACCGACTTAAATGCTTTTTATTATGTCACTTATAATGGTATTCAAACATCTGATATGATAGAATTTGAATTTTCAGAAGCTTTATTATTAAAAAAATGTAGTTTTAGGTTAAAAGAATCATCTTCACATCCTTTACATTTTTATATTTTTGGTTTAAATAATTCAAATCAATGGGATATTATATTTGAAAATACTGAACAATATGATTATACATATTATGAAGATGTTATATTTAATATTGAGACTTCAAATAAATATAATAGATTCTCATTTGCTATTAAATCTGTTTTTAATCAAACATATGGTAATTGTTTCTTGAAAAATCTTAGATTATATGGTTATATTTTAGATAAAAATGATCATATTTTTATACCTAAATCTGATAGAATTGAAATTAATCAATTATATATTAATAATAAAACTGATTTGGATGATCAAATAAATCATAATATTACTAAATTAATTATTAATCCAGAATTTACTTCCGAATATGAAATGAATACATTATCTACTATACATATTAATTCTATTAAACATAATAATTATGATTTTAATAATTTATTACGTTTGTCTGTTTTAAATCCTTCGGAATATTCGGATAATTCTTTAAATTCTACTCATAATTCAATTGTTCATCAAGTTGGTATAACTGATTCTGCTACCATATATAATATATATGTTACAGATTCCGTTAAAGATACTTTAACCGATTATGATAATTTAGTTTTAAGTATGACAAAAGGAAGAGTGGGAATAAATATGGTACCGGAAGTAATAGAATTTAATACAGATAAGAAAGGATTATTTTTAAAAGATGAAATAGTATTTGTAAATAATAATAATATAAGTATTCGTTCTTCATCAAATGTGAATGAAGAATATACAATTGAATTACCATCATCTAAAGGAATAAAAGATGGATTTTTGAAAATAGAGAATATTAATAATAATATATTAGAAACAAAATGGGAAACATTAAGTGATACTTTTTTAATTGATAAAAATATTTATATTGGTAGTTCTGTTAATTCTAATATTCATGATAAAGGATATACATTAAATGAAAATACTACACATATTAGTAGATTAGTTATTGGTAGTGAAGAAATACCTTATAATCATATTGTTAATACATATAATTTATCAGTAGGTGGAAGTATATATGCTACAAGTGATATATCAACCGATTCTGATATAAGTTATAAAAATAATTTTGAAATTATTCAAAATCCAATTGATAAAATAAATCAACTTCATGGTTATACTTTCAATCGTAATGATACTCTTTTAAATAGACGTTTCACTGGTTTAATTGCTCAAGAAGTAGAAAAAGTTATACCTGAAGCTATATTAGAAAAACATGATAAAAAGCTGAGAGTAATGTATGGTAATTTAATAGGTTTATTAGTTGAAGGAATGAAAGAATTATCGAAAGAGATTGAAGAATTAAAAAAAAAATAATATCTATATAGTAAATGCATGATGCGGGTGGTAGAAAGAAAATGCCTACTGTTGAGAAAAAACATAAACGTAGAGAATATCAGAAAAAATATTATAAACAAAGAATGGAAGATTTAAATGAAATTGCTGTTAAAGCATTAAAATATGATAAATCTAAGAATGATTTAAATGATTGTAAAAAAGAAGTAAATGATTTAGAAAAAGAAGTTAAAAATCTTAGATTACAATATATGAAAGATATAACTGCGTGTGATAAACAATTACAATCAGTTATGAATAAAATTGAAAAAATAAAGAAATGAATTTAATTATATTGTTAACATTTTTTAGAAGCACATTTCATTAATTTAATGTAAACGTTTGTATCTAGCATTTCATTTTTAGCATATTCATATATTTCGTTATATTTATTTTGTTTTGCAAAATTTTTATTTAGAATTTTGCTTGCTTTTATTAATTGTGGATGACATTTTTGATAAACACAATTATTTTCCATTCTTGAATATAAATATGAAGGTTTCAAGTTGGTTATATATATCTATACTATTATTTATTATTATTATATTATTAGTTTTATATATTTTATTTAATTATTCTTTATATAAACCAAAATATGATTCTAATATTCAACCTATTCAACAAACACAACCAATAATAATTCAAAAAAATGAAGATTTACCGATGTATCCAAGACAAGATCCTAAATATTATTCAGAGGATTTTCAACAAGTTGGAACATTAACAAGTATAGATAATCCTGAAAATCCTAAAATATTACCTTTATTTGGAAGAAAAGTACATAGAGATAGATGGTTATATTATTCTGCATCTGAAACAAATAATCAATTAAAAGTAGATGTAGAATATAATAATAAACAATGTAGAGATAAAAGAGTTGGTTGTGATGAGTTATATGATGATGAAATAGTTACTATACCATCATATAATAATCAACAATTTAAAGTTACTAAATATGATTATAAATCTATTGATTATAATTAGGTTAGAGTTCCTTTATATTTAATGCTATATTAAAGAAGTTTAAACAAAT
>CERI01115051.1_pt1 | contig 16028 bp, 15 predicted proteins | sample 350261 | NCBI WGS metagenome assembly CERI01 (sample SAMEA2620979, study PRJEB7988) | marine metagenome | isolation source: saline water (ENVO:00002010), including
AATATAAATAATGAATTCTAATAAAAAAATCATAGTTGGTATGTCGGGAGGAGTAGATTCCTCGATAACAGCGGTATTATTGAAACAATCCGGTTATGATGTTTCAGGGTTATTTATGAAAAATTGGGAAGAAGATGATTCCGATGATGCTTGTAATTCAAAAAGAGATTATGATGATGCGCTCAGAATATCTAAAAAATTAGGAATAAAACTCTCTATGGTTAATTTTTCAGACAAGTACTGGGACTTAGTTTTTAAAAGATTTATTAATGAGTTGAATCAAGGTTTAACTCCTAATCCTGACATTTATTGCAATAAAGAAATAAAATTCAACTATTTTATGAACTATGCCTTATCACTTGGATGCGATAAAGTTGCAACAGGCCACTATGCAATGATAAAAGGAAATGAGCCGGACTTAACATTAAATATTCCTAAAGATAGGTCGAAAGATCAAACATATTTTCTATATATGCTAAATCAAAGTATTATGAAAAACTTACTCTTCCCTCTACAAGATATTGATAAAAATGAAGTTAAAAATATTGCCAAAGATTTTGATTTATCTATTTATCAAAAAAAAGAAAGCATGGGCATATGCTTTATAGGAAAAAAGGATTTTTCAAGTTTTATCAAGAAGTACATAAATACCAAACATGGAAATATATGCGATGAAGATGGTTATGTTCTTGGAGAGCATGATGGTCTTTTCAACTATACAATTGGACAACGAAAAGGCATAAGAGTTGGTGGAAATAAAAATTATAGTGAGAAACCATGGTTTGTTATAAACAAAGACATTGACCAGAATAAATTAATTATAAGCCAGGATGAAGACAGATTAATTGCATTAGGAAAGGTAGAACTTAAAAACATGAGCTGGGTACGCTCACAACCTTCTGAAAATCTCAAATGTAAAGCAAGATTTCGACATGGAGGGAAATTAATCCCTGTTAACATTACTAAAGATGATAATAAATATTATTTAGATATGCTAGATGGAGAGAGAGCAATTACCCCTGGCCAATCAGCTGTGTTATATAATGGTGACGAATGCATAGGTGGAGGGATAATTAGTTCCGTATGTTGATAAAGAATATAGATGAGCAGACAATAGCATTGGCAGGCCTATATCAATCCTGTTATGTTGTATCAAATGTTGCCTGGAAAGGTGAATATAATGAGGAGGACTTTCTTCCGCTGATTAATAGCATTTTACAAATTGACTCTACAATTGTTAAAGATATATATATAGATATTGATAATATTAAGTCAGGATTTATTTACCTGAAAAAGCAGATAATAGGTGATATATTCACAAGAAGCAGTGAAACAAGAAGATACATAGAGTCTTTGAAAATATTATCCAATCATCTGATGGGTGATCAAAAAACTGTAACTTTAATGCAAAATTTACTGAAAGAGTTAAAAGAGAATACTGATAACCTCACCACAGATGAAAAGGCTGAAAAATTATCAGGAATATACCAAAAAACACTGAGTAAATTTGAACCTAGAATTATTGTCAATGGAGAGAACAAATATCTTACTGATCCTATCCAAGCATCAAGGATAAGAACGGCTCTATTTGCAGGCGTAAGAGCAACACTCTTATGGGAGCAGCTTGGGGGATCTAAATGGAAACTCTTTCTATTTAAATCCTCTTTTTCAAAAACAATAGATTCATATGTTAGCTCTACGAAGAGCTAGCAATATTTTTTAATACGTAATTAAGTATTCCATCATTTGTAAAATAATTCCATTCCATAGCAGTATCTATTCTAATTTTTACACTGAACTCAAATGGCCTATTGTCTTTAGTTGTCATGATTTTAACTGACTTATCATTTATATTTATCTTATCAATTGTAAATTGAGCAGTTTTATCTAAACCAAGTGAGTCAAAATTATTGTTGTCTAAATACTCTAAAGGTAATACACCCATTCCTACAAGATTAGAGCGATGAATACGCTCATAGCTTTCTGCTACAACTGCTCTCACGCCTAATAGTTTAGTTCCTTTCGCAGCCCAGTCTCTTGAAGAACCACAGCCATAGTTTTTACCTGAAAAAATAATAAGATTGTCATTCGATTTTCTATATTTTTCAGCAGCATCAAATATAGACATTTCTTCTTTTGATGGAATGTGAATAGTGAAGCCACCTGTTTTTTCAGGGACAAGCTTATTAGCAATTCTAATATTTGCAAAAGTTCCTCTTTTCATAATCTTATAATTACCTCGTCTAGAACCATAGGAATTAAAGTCTGCAATTTGAGTTCCATTTTTAACCAAGAACTTTCCAGCAGGCGTTGAATCCTTGAAAGATCCAGCAGGTGATATATGATCAGTTGTAACACTATCTCCTAGGATTAATAATGGATATGCATCAGCTATTGAATCAAGTTTATGTAAATCATCATCTATATTTTCAAAAAATGGAGATGGTTGTATATACGTTGAATCTTCTTGCCAATTAAAATATTCAGAATCATCAGTACTAATATCTTTCCAGTTTGTGTCACCATCAAATAGATCAGCATATGAATCAGTAAACATTTTTCTGTCAATATTTTTATCAACAACCGAGCGTATTTCATCTGATGAAGGCCAGATATCACCTAGATATACATCGTTCCCACTCAAATCTTTACCGAGACTTTCTTTGGATATATCGAGCCCGATCTGTCCAACTAAAGAATAAGCAATCACAAGCATTGGTGATGCTAAGAAATTCATTTTTATCTCTGGATGAATACGTCCTTCAAAGTTTCTATTTCCAGACAATATAGAGCTAACTATGAGATCTTTATTTGCAATTTCTTCTACGTATTTATCTTTTAGTGGTCCTGAGTTACCAATACATGTTGTACAACCATAACCAATAATATTAAAACCAAGCTTATCAAAATACTCAATTAATTTAGCCTTTTCTAAATAATTTTTAACAACCCTTGACCCAGGAGCTAATGATGTTTTGACCCACTCCTTAACCTTAAGTCCTTTTTCAACAGCCTTTTTAGCTAACAAACCAGCACCAATAATTACGCTAGGATTAGATGTATTAGTGCAGCTTGTGATGGCAGCAATCATTATCGCCCCATCAACTATTCCTGAGTCATCTTGTGATATATCCTTTTTTTGTTTCGTGATTTCATTCGTCACAATCTTTTTTACGTCTCTAAGATTAACTCTATCCTCTGGTCTCTTTGGTCCAGATAAACATGCTTGTACGCTAGAAATATCAAGATGTAAATTATCACTATATATAATTTCATCAGACGCATCCCTGAATAGACCAACTTTTTTAGAATACTCTTCAATTATTTTTACATGTGATTCTTCCTTGCCCGTGGTATTCATGTAACTTAAAGTCATATCATCTATAGGAAAAAATCCACATGTAGCACCATATTCTGGAGCCATATTTGCTATAGTACAACGATCTGCAATTGACAAAGAATCTAAGGCATCACCATAAAATTCTACGAACTTACCAACAACATTTGCCGCACGTAACTGTTCAACTATAGTTAAAACTAAATCAGTTGCAGTAGTAGACTTCTCTAGACTTCCAGTCAACTTAAAACCAATTACTTCTGGTAGCAGCATAGGTATTGGTTGTCCTAGCATAGCAGCTTCTGCTTCAATGCCTCCGACTCCCCATCCAAGCACACCAAGTCCATTAACCATTGTTGTATGGGAATCTGTTCCCACCACTGTGTCAGGATATAAAGTCTCATTCTTATTAAAAATGACCTGAGAAATATACTCAATATTAATCTGATGGATAATGCCATTATTAGGCGGCACAATTCTAAGGTTTTCAAACGCACTCTGTCCCCATTTCAATAACCTATATCTTTCAATATTTCTTTTATATTCAAGCTGTGTATTTAAATCTTTAGAGTCAGAAGCACCATAATGATCAACCATAACAGAATGATCTATTATTAAATCAGTTTGACATTGAGGGTTAATTAATTTTGGATCCCCATTTAATTTTTTAACAGCATCACGCATAGATGCTAAATCAACAACTGCTGGTACACCAGTAAAGTCTTGCATGATAACTCGGCTAGGATAAAAAGTTATTTCTGTTTGATCTTGGATACTTCCATTCCATGACATAAACTTATCAATAACATCGCTTGAATCAGATTTATTATTTCTTATATAGTTTTCAAATAACACTCGAAGCGAGTATGGCAAGTGTTTAATTTCGGCTTTATTAATATTATAAATATCATATGACTGGTCTGATTGCTTAAGTTTGTCTTTAAAGTCCATGTTTTCTTATCCCTCAAAAAATTGTCAACATCTTATCATATAATGTAATAAAAATTCTATTTTATTTGGCTGGTACTACTTTTTTAATATGCTCAATGCTGATTCCATAAGGATTACTAGCTTTATTATTATCGAAAACTCCAATTATTCTCTTACCCTCATTTGCCCCGGCCATGGCCTCATTTAAGATATCTTCCAGCTTTTTACTATATTTTAATTTATATAGTCTAGGGAGAGAGTTATTTGAAATATTTTCAACTAAAATAATGAATTGATTATCTATTTTCTTAACATATAAGATATTAAATTTATTAGGAAAATCTAATGTGACTGGATAGCCTAGGTTATCAAATATTTTCGCTTGTAAAAATAAAAATAATAATAATATTGATGTAGACAAATATATCATTTTTTTAAAAGACTCTTTTTTTATGAGAGCAAAAATTAATATTCCATAAACTACTGTTAACAATATAATGACAAAATAAATATTCATATTCACTAATAACCTTTCAAACTATATGGAGTGAGTATTTCATTGGCAGCATAAATAGATTTAAAATTTCCTTCTGAGTCAAGACGGAATTTTGTGATTGTTAGCTCTGTATCTTCATTCTTTAGAACAACATCTCCTACGAATACTAATCTTAAAGATGGATTTACTTTTTCAATAATTATTTTAGCTTCAACCGGACTATTACTCTTATGATCATATAAATATAAATTAACGACATACTCTCCTGGAATAATGCCTCGTAATGTTACTACTTCACGGTTTATCGGATAAATAACTTCTTTGCCATCAATAATAATTTTATCATTTACCACTCCCCTGTCATCCCTATCTAAATGCAACCATCCGGCGTCTTTTTTTAAATATGATACGATTTCACCATTTGGATCTTTAACCCAAATATCTATGTCATCTGGAAGACTATCCTTCCAGTCAACAGTTATAATATACTCAGCTTTCATATTAACATTACCAAGCTTAGTGATAGGATTTATAAACAACATAGTTATAAAGAATAAAAATGTAAAACCTAGAAGAATATTGAATAATAAGTCTGTAAACGGATCAAAGCTAGAGTATCTTTTTTTCATCTTCATAAATTTTCTTTAGTTCATCATCAAAAAATGGAATACATGTATTGCATATATGAAATATTTTATATACAAGTACCTCTAGATATTTATACTGCATTGATAATAAAATTGATGTTACTAGACCGGTTAAGGTCGTATATAGGGCAACCTTCATTCCGTCACTCATATTTTGAAGTAATGTATTCATTAAGGTGAAATCAAAATTTTCGATCTCAGTAATTGCTGATAACATTATAATGAACCCTATGACTGTTCCAATAAGACCAAGTTTTAATAATAAATCTACAACAAACCATCCTGTTTCTAATTTAGCAGTCAAATCATTCTCAAAGCTATTCCTTGCTTCCTTTGACTCTTTGTTGTTAGACACTAAAGTGATAATTGATGTAATGTACTTTGCTATAACAATATCATCATGATGATTTGATTTTTCAAAATAGAAAATATTTTTTGCTGCATCTTTTTTTGAATTAGCTGATAAATTTTCTAAAAACAATTCAATATTCAAATATCTATCCTTAATAAAAAATAATTCCATTCCAACTTTTAAAGTAAAAATAAAGAAAATAAATATTATTAAAGAAGATATATGGCTAATGTCATTAAATAATATTAAAGTTAAAAAGCCAAGTTGATGCATTACCAGAAAAGTAATGATTAAACTTATAAAAAATAAAAACCATTTTATAAAAATTAAATCACTTATGTGTTTCTTTAACATAATTAGTTAGATTAATTTTTTTGGATCCAAGAGCTTCAAGATTTGAGATCTTGTTAAATTAGTTTTTTCTTCCGTGATATCTATAATAGATTTATTTGTCTTATAAGCTTCTTTTACTATTTTTGATGCTAAATCATAACCAATTGTTTCATTTAATTTAGTAGCAATGATAGGATTCTTTTCCAAATTTAATTGAATATTTCTTTTATTTACTTTGAAAGTATCAATAGTATCAGCTAAAGAATAAACAGAATTTATTAATAAATTAAAAGACTCTATTATATTTTTTGAAATGAGAGGAAGCATGGTATTTAGTTGAAAATTTCCAGATATACAAGCTATGTTAATAGCGCTATGGTGGCCTGTTACCTGTGCCATCGCCATCAATACTGCTTCAGGAATCACGGGGTTTATTTTACCTGGCATTATACTACTGCCTGGTTGCAAAGGTTTCAGAGTAATCTCTGAAAGACCTGAAACTGGTCCACTATTCATCCATCTTAAGTCATTAGATATTTTTGTTAAGGATGAGGCAACTCTGAGTAATGCTCCACTCATAGTCAAGATATGATTTTGAGAACTAATCATTTCAGATTTATTTGGATTAGATGTAAATTTTGCGCCCGTCTTTCCTAAAATTTTATTTAGCTCAGTAGAAACTAATTTCCCAAAATTCTTTGGAGCATTTAATCCTGTTCCAATTGCAGTTCCACCTATAGGCAAATACTGTAATTCTTCAGCACTTTGGAGCAATGGTTGGTTGCAATGCACTATCTGCTCTCTCCAAGATTCTATTTCATAACTCAAAGATAAAGGCACGGCATCCATTAGATGTGTTCTACCGGATTTGATAATATCTTTTACTTCAAATTCTTTATCAATTAGCTTCATTGTAAAATAATCCAAGGCATCATTTAACTCTAGAGCTAATAGCACAGAACAAATATTGATTGTTGTTGGAATTACATCATTTGAACTCTGTGATTTATTAATATCATCATTAGGGTGAACTTTTTTCTTGAGCTTTTTAGAGACAGTAGTTGCTAATACTTCATTCATATTCATATTAGTACTCGTACCTGATCCAGTTTGGTACAAGTCAATCGGAAATTGGTCATAATATTTATCAATATTTTTATGAATATCTAATGCGCAACTGCTAATAGCTTTTGCTTTTGTAGCTGGCATTAATTTTGCTTTATGATTAGCCAACGCACAGGCAGCTTTCAGCGCAGCCAATGATTCTATAAAATCTGGGGGGAACACATCTCCGCTAATCTTGAAGTTATCTATTGCTCTTTGAGTTTGTGCGCCATAAAGTGCAGTTTTAGGAACTTTTACCTTTCCCAGTGAGTCCTCTTCTGTTCTGAAAGTAATTTTTTTCATATTATTTTTTTAAATTTATAATTATTATTATGTTATAATACCATCTTTGAGATGAATGTGGTTATGAAAAAAGATGATTTACTCTCAATCTCTCCTCTAGATGGAAGATATTCAGGTGCATGTAAAGACATAAGTGATGTCTTCTCTGAGTATAGTTTAATTAAACATAGAGTCTTTGTTGAGATTAAATGGTTTATATTTTTATCGAAAATTGACAAAATTAAAGGACTTCCAAAAGTCAAAGCTAAGGATGAAAAATTCTTGCTAAATATTCATGATAGTTTTAGTTTAAATGATGCAAAACTAGTTAAAAAATTAGAAAGCACAACTAAGCACGATGTAAAAGCTGTAGAATATTTCTTAAAATTAAAATTTGATGCTAAGCCTGGTCTGAAAAAATATAAAGAGTACATCCATATATGTTGCACCTCAGAAGATATCAATAATCTTTCTTATGCCCTCATGGTGAAGACGGGGCAAGGATTAATATTAAATAAACTCAACATCTTAAATATCTTAATTAAAAAATATATAAAAAAGTATTCTAAAAATATCATGCTATCGCATACCCATGGTCAGCCTGCAACTCCAACATCAATGGGAAAAGAGTTCTTAAACTTCCATGCTAGGCTCACTCTTTTGCAGAAAAAAATAAAAAATCTCAGCATTATGGGAAAATTTAATGGTGCTACGGGGAATTATTCTGCTCATAGTATAACTTTCCCGAATATAAATTGGCCTATTATTAACAAAAGATTTATTAACAGCCTAGGCATTGAAGAAAATAAGTATACAACTCAAATAGAACCTCATGACTATATTTGTGAAATATCTAATAACATAGCTCATGTAAATTCTATTCTTATTGGATTTTCTCAAGATATGTGGTCATATATCTCGAAAAATTATTTTATACAAAAAAATATTTCAGGTGAAATTGGTTCTTCTACAATGCCTCATAAAATTAACCCTATTAATTTTGAAAATGCCGAAGGTAATCTAGGTTTAGCTAATAGTGTATTAAAATTTTTATCTGAAAAGCTAACAATATCTAGATTGCAAAGAGATCTATCAGATTCAACAGTACTAAGAAATATTGGTGTTTCATTTGGTTATTCATACCTAGCTTATGAAAACCTAATGACGGGGCTGCATAAGTTGTCTATAAATAGTAAAAAAATTAATGATGATATTGTGGATGCATGGGAAATATTAGCTGAACCCATACAAATGGTTGCTAGAAAATATCATATTTCAAATTCTTATGAGCTACTAAAAAAAGTAACTAGAGGCAAGAAAGTGAACAAAGAAGTCATCCATAAGCTTATCGTATCTCTCAAAATACCAGAAAATGAGAAAAAATTACTTCTTAGCCTGACACCCAAAAAATATATTGGTTATGCAATAAAGTTATGTAATGAAAAACACTAGTCTTGATAAAATTGTTCAACTTGAAAATTTTATTCAATCACATGGTCATGAATTTCAATCAATCAGTAATGAGATAAAAATATATCTACTGAATGATAGTGAGATCCATATTATTATTAGTGATTCCATTGATATTTATACCTATGAGATCTCGGGTATAGATAATAAATATTCGTCAAAAGATATCGAGGGTGCTAAAACTATTTTAAAACAGTTTCTTATTTTTTAGGCTTCATATGAGGAAATAACAAAACATCTCTTATAGATGCTGAGTCAGTAAATATCATGATCAACCTATCTATCCCAATTCCAGCACCAGCAGTAGGCGGCATACCATACTCAAGAGCCGTTACAAAATCTTCGTCGTAACTCATTTTCTCATCATCATCCGAATTTACCTGCTCCTTGAATCTGTTAGATTGTTCTTCAGGGTCATTGAGTTCTGAGAACCCATTTGCTATTTCTCTCCCTGCTATAAATAATTCAAAGCGTTCCACCAGATTTGGCTCATCATCAAAACTTCTCGACAAAGGGGAGACCTCTGTTGGATAATGCGTGACAAATGTTGGATTAATAAGTTCTTTCTCTACCATTTTATCAAATATATCTAAATGCATTTTAACTATAGAGCCTTTATCAGAAATTTTGATACTATTTTCAGAACAATAGTCCTCTATATACTTCTTATCATTAAATTTAGACGAATCAATTCCTTCGGCATATTTTTCTATAGAATCATAAAATTTAATTTTCGTAAATGGTGTTTTAAAATTAATCTGAAGGTCTTGATATTTAAAATTAGAACTAAAATTTAATGAACTAATGATTTTGCTAAATAAATTTTCTATTAAAGACATTAAGTATATGTAGTCTTGGTAAGCACAATAAAATTCTATCATTGTAAATTCTGGATTATGTTTAACAGAGAGTCCCTCATTACGGAAACTTCTATTAATCTCAAAAACTTTTTCATATCCGCCAATAATACAACGTTTTAAAAATAGTTCCGGAGCTATTCTTAGGTATAAATTAAGATCGAGTGAATTATGATGTGTGATAAATGGTTTTGCAGCAGCTCCCCCAGGAATCATATGCATCATTGGTGTTTCCACTTCTAAGTAATCATCTTCTATAAAAAAATTTCTAATCTCAGACACTATTTTTGAACGTGTTTTAAATAAACTTTTAGTTTCTGGATTTATCATTAAATCTAAATACCTTTGTCTATATTTAATCTCAATATCAGCTATCCCATGAAATTTCTCTGGTAGCGGCCTTAGAGATTTTGACAAAAGTATAATTGATGAAGTATTGACGGTTAATTCACCTGTTTTAGTCTTAAACAGTACTCCTTCAATTCCAACAATATCTCCTAAATCTAGATTATTAAATAAAAGATAACTGTCTTCTCCTACTTGTTTTTTTTGTAAATAGATTTGTATGTTTCCACTTTCATCATGTAAGTTTGCAAAAGATGAGTTACCCATATTTCTTATTGTCAACAATCTTCCAGCAATAGAAACAGGTATATTTTTTTCAGCTATATCTTCTTTTTCAAGATCTTTATACTTATCACTAATACTATTGGCATAATCTTTTTTTCTAAATGTATTAGGATATGCTTTATTATTTACCTTGATAGCATCAAGCTTCTTTTTTCTCTCAGTAATTAATTTGTTTTCTTCTGTCATTCTAAAGTCCTTCTTTTAAGCTTTTTTCAATAAAATCATCTAAGTCACCATCCAATACGGCTTGTATGTTACCAGTCTCATGTTTTGTTCTTAAATCTTTTATCCTGCAGTCATCCAAAACATATGATCTTATTTGACTACCCCATGATATGTCAGATTTTTCTGATTCAACTTTGTTCTTAATCTCATTCTTTTTAGTCATTTCAAATAAATATAGTTTAGCACGTAGTTGTTTCATTGCACTTTCTTTGTTTTTATGTTGTGATCTTCCATTCTGACACTGAGTTACAATTTTACTTGGGAGATGCGTAATTCTTACAGCTGATTCTGTTGTGTTTACATGTTGACCGCCTGCTCCACTAGCCCTATAAACATCGATACGTAAATCAGCAGGATTAAGATTGATTTTAATATCTTCATTAATTTGAGGATATACAAAAACAGAGGCAAATGATGTATGTCTTCTACTACCTGAGTCAAAAGGAGATTTTCTTACTAGCCTATGTACACCAGTTTCTGTTCTAAGCCATCCATATGCATACAAACCATTTACTTTAATTGTTGCGCTTTTATAACCTGCAACTTCTCCCTCAGAGAGCTCAACAACCTCATGTGAAAACTTTTTAGATTCTAACCAGCGCAGATACATTCTCAGAAGCATTGCTACCCAGTCTTGCGCTTCTGTTCCTCCGGATCCTGACTGAATATCAACATATGCATCATACTGATCTTCTTTTTGCTTAAACATTTGAGTTGTTTCTAGTAACCCTATTTCTTTTTCTAAACTATTAGATATCTGAAGCATTTCATCTACCATCTCCTTATTATCTGCAATTATCCCATCATCCAATAATGATGTTATTGTATATTGGATAAGATCGATATCATCTTGAATTTTAATGAGATTTTGAAGAAGATCTTGTTTGTGCTTTTGTTCTTTTTGCAAAGCTAGCAACTTAACTTTATCTGACCAATTTTCTTCAAGTACTAACTCTGATGACAGGAAATCTAATTTTCCCTGTATGGAGTCATAGTCAAACTAACCTCCGGACTTCAGTAAGTCTTTTTGCGAAATCTTTATTTTTTTCCAGAACATCTTCTATATTAGGCATAAATATTCTCTGTTAATTTTGAAAATATATCTAATCTCTCAAACCATTTTTCTTTATAAGAATCTAGTTCTTGGCCAGATATAACTGTCTTTTCAAACTCTCCATTTCTTATAGCTAAAAATACAATAATGGAATCAATATTCGTTTCATATTGCCAGTCATGTGCTATAGCATAAGCTGCTAACTGCAAAAAATACTCTTCCATTTCTTCTTTAGTTTTTTTTCTATATGATGATTTATAGTCAATTACTGATAATCTTTCATCTTTTATTCCAATAAGATCTATTGTTCCAGCATATAAATTTTTATATAAAACTGAAACTTCAGTACCCCAAGCTTCATCTAGACCATCAATAAAATTATCTATAATAATCTGTGCTAATTTTTTAGCTATGATATAATTTTTGTTATCACTATGAAAGGTATCATCTCTGGAAACATAGTATTCCAGATATTTATGCATATAATTTCCGATTTCCATCGAATCAGTTTTATGACTAAAATCAAAGTTTACTTGCTGCTTTGGATTAGTGAGTCTAAGTATACTGGTTACGCTAGGAACATTAAGGTTTTCAGAAACAGAGTAAAATCTAATATTATTTATTTTATTAACATGGTAAACAGGATAACTATATTTTTCTCTGAAAGAATTAATCATAGTTATCTTTTAAGAATCGACAAAATATTTTCAAGATCAGACTTAATTTGAGTCATCATATGCTTATCGATTAATGGGTCTGGTTTGATTTGATTATTATTTATCATGTTTTTAGCACCCTCTATTGTAAAACCCTCATCTTGCAATAATGCTTTAATCTTTAAAATCATCACAAGGTCTTTTTGCTGGTAATATCTTCTATTTCCTTTTCTTTTTATAGGGTCTAACTCTGAAAATTCTTGTTCCCAGTACCTGAGGACATGGGCTTTTACATCACAAATTTTAGAGGTTTCCCCAATAGTGAAATATCTTTTATTAGGTATAACGGGGGCACTTTTATTTTGATTTTCCATCATATGCTTCTAATTTATTCTTTAGTTTGAGACCAGATTTAAAGGTAACCACTCTTCTTTCTGAAATTGTAACATTTTCCCCAGTTTTTGGATTTCTACCTGGTCTGGCTACCTTCTCTCTGAGGGTGAAGTTACCAAAACCAGAAAACTTTATATCATTACCTTCTTCAAGAGTACCTTTGATCATCTCAAAAAATTCCTCTATAAATTCTTTGGCTTCTCTTTTATTGAGGCCAACTTCATCATGTATTACTTCAACAAGTGAATTTTTTGTAATTGTCATTATTATGTTCTAACTACTGCCTTATGCTTACTCTGCAACAGGCTTATTATTTTTTCCATCTCATCATTGATTTGATTATCAGTTAATGTGCTTAGCTTATCTTGAAATATAAACTCAATAGTTATACTTTTTTTTCCTATTCCAAATTCAGCCTTACTATAGAATATATCACTTATTTTAATATTTATCATATAGTTAAATGATTTTCTTTCTACCGCATCTATTATATCATTCGCAAGAATATTGTCATTAACTAGAATAGTTAAGTCTCTCTTAATCTTTGGAAATATAGAGATTTTTTTGTATTTGATGCTATCAATACCAACAACCTTGTCTATCATTAACTCAAAATAGAATATTTTATTTTTAATAGAATATTGAGAATATAAAGCCTTATTAGGCTCCCCACAGTATCCTACAATCTTATTATTCTGCTTTATGACTGCCTGACAGCTCTTGCTCAGATAACTGATACTTGCGTGGGTTTCAAAGCTTAAATTTGGCAATATAGATAACAGATCGCCTTTTAAATCAAAAAATGAAAGCTTGCTCTGATCATTTTTTAAATTGGATTCTGAATTAACGCCAGAAATTGCTCCAGCTAAAATATTTTCTTCAATAATTTTCTTATCACTGTGTTTTATATAGGTTCTCCCAGATTCAAATATCTTTAAATTGAGATTTTTCCTACTAAAGTTATAATTGCAAGTATTCAAAATACTGTTTACCATCGACCCTCTTAACTCGGCTTTATCCTCAGATATCGGATTCATGATACTAATAATCTTAGATTTTGATACGTGGTTTTCTTGATCACCTTTTGGAATAAAGCTAAACGAAATCACCTCATTATAACCACGTGCCACCAATAAGTTCGAGTAATCATTAGTTTTATTTTCAATATTTCTGATATTATCCAAAGATTTGGAGGTTAAATCTGGAGTAAAACTATTATAACCATATACTCTGGCAACTTCCTCAACTAAATCTTCTGGTATTAGAATATCAAATCTATGGCTAGGCACAGTTACCTTAAGCCCTGTTTTCTTCTTTTCTGGATTAAAGCCAAGGTATTTAAGAGTCTGGATTATAAAACTATCAGATATTTTTATACCTAAAGATGATTCGAATAAATTAAAATCAATCAAAATACTCTTACCTATATGTTTAGCTGTTTTTAAAGCAGAAGAATGGTTTAAAAAATAATCACCAATACTTGTATGTTCTTTCAAGATTGCAAGAACTCTACCAAGAGAATATTTATTTAAGAGTGGGTCAACCCCTCTTTCAAATCTATATGATGCATCTGTCTGTAAGCGAAAGAATTTTGAAGATTTTCTTATTATATTTGGCGTGAAATAAGCAGATTCAATAATAATACTTTTGGTTTTAGTACTAACCGAAGATCCTTCTGAACCTATTACACCAGCTATCGCTTGAGGCTTTTCATCATCTGATATAACAGGGGTATCTGTTGTCAAATTATAATTCTGACCATCTAGAGCAGCTAACTTCTCATTTTTTCTTGCATATCTTACGCTAATCTTTCCAGTAAATTTTTGATTATCAAATGCATGCATTGGTTGGCCATTCTCAAGCATGACATAATTCAATACATCTACTACAAGATTAATTTTTTTTAAACCACATGTCTCAAGCCTTTCTTGTATAAAAAGAGGAGTTGCAACTGAATTATCAATATTTTTAATAACTAATACACTATATGAAGAACTAATTTTCTTGTCTATATTTGAAAAAATACTTTCTTTTGATTTTATAAATTTTATATATTTTGGCAGAGATACCTTTTTTTTATATATAGGACTTATGTCTCTAGCGATGCCCATAATTGACAAACAGTCAGCCCTATTTGGCGTCATGTCAATGTCTATCATGATATCCTTTTTAGTTTTAACTATAGATGATACTTCTAATCCCAGCGATGTAAGTTCTTCGACAAAGATATCATTTTTTTTAATGTTAGGAACATATTCTTTTAACCAATTCAAGCTAATTTTCATAATTATTTTAACCCTTTGAATTGTGATAAGAATGAAATATCATTTTCATAAAACATTCGTAAATCTACTATATCATATTTAAGCATGGCCAATCTTTCAACACCTAGGCCAAATGCAAATCCAGAGTATTGTTTGGTATTAATTTTAACATTTGATAAAACATTTGGATGAACCATTCCGCAACCAAGGACTTCAAGCCATTTACCTTTAAATTTGATATCTAGTTCTGCTGATGGCTCCGTAAACGGGAAGTAAGAAGGTCTGAAGCGTATCTCCATATCTTTCCCAAAAAATTCTTTTATGAAGTTAATTAAAACCCCTTTTAAATGACAAAAATTAACATTCTTATCAATATGAAGACCCTCTATTTGATGAAACATAGGCGAGTGTGTCGGATCAGAATCACATCTATAAACCTTCCCTGGGGTCATGATTTTTAATGGAGCTTTATTAGATAACATGGATCTTATTTGAACAGATGAAGTATGTGTTCTTAAGAGTTTATCGTCAGATACATAAAAAGTATCATGCATATCTCTTGCTGGATGAGTGTCTGGAATATTTAATGCTTCAAAATTATGAAACTCATCTTCAATTTCAATACCGCTGACTGATGTAAATCCATGGTTGCTGAGTATTGATATGATTTGATTTATAGTAATTGAGATTGGGTGCCTAGACCCCATAGATATGTTTTTCCCAGGCAAAGTTACATCAGTAAAGTCATTATTTTCTTTTGTTTGTTGAATATTATCGAGCTCTAAAGTAATTAGCTCTTGTGTCTGACTTTTTAAAATATTTAGAGACTTGCCTAGCTCTTTTCTTTCTTCTAAACTGGCATCTTTTAGTTTGCTGAATTCATTCGTGACAACTCCGCTTTTACCAAGATAATATGCCTTAATATTTGCAATATCATGAGGAGATTTACATTCCTTTAATTTCTCTCTAAGTTCTGAAATTAGTGAAGTATAATTTTT
>CERI01116935.1_pt1 | contig 16023 bp, 20 predicted proteins | sample 350261 | NCBI WGS metagenome assembly CERI01 (sample SAMEA2620979, study PRJEB7988) | marine metagenome | isolation source: saline water (ENVO:00002010), including
CTATGATTATGACCAATCATACTTATGATGTAATTGGTTCTATGTTTCCTCAAAAAGAAATGGGTGGTGGTTCAGGATTGAAATACGCCGCTAGTAATATTGTTTATCTATCAAAGAGAAAAGTAAAAGACGGCACAGAAGTTGTCGGTAATATTATTCATTGTAAAAACTATAAGTCAAGGTTAACAAAAGAGAATGCTTTAATTGATGTATTGTTAACTTATACAAAAGGTTTAGACAAATACTATGGACTATTAGATATTGCTGTTGATGAAGGTATCTTCAAAAAAGTATCTACTAGAATTGAAACACCTGATGGTAAGAAAGTGTTTGGTAAAACAATCATTGACAATCCAGAAGAGTACTTTACAAAAGAGATATTAGAGAAGATAGATGAAGCAACAAAAAGAAAATTCCTCTACGGATAAAAGATACACCTTTGCACAAAGACCAGGAGACGATTATAGTTGTATAAAAATCGTTGAAGGTAAGTACAAAGATGTTATATACAAGTACGGCAAAGTACAATTTGCAAAAGAAGAAAACGCAGATGGTAAGTTGCCTTTGCAGTTTGAATGGACTCTATTAAAGAAACCAGAAGAACTAGACTTGGATATTGACAAAGAAGCATTTTTAGTGTATATTGGTGATATATTAATTGAACTTTTAGATGAGAGAATAAATGACGGAACAATCCTTGATGACAAATAGACTTGAAGACACAATACTAACAAACTTAATATTCAATGAAGAATATGCTAGAAAGGTATTGCCGTTTTTAAAAGATGAATACTTTGGTGCAAGAAGTGATAAACTTTTATTTACATCCATCTATGATTTCATAACTAAATATAATAATCTTCCTACAAAAGAGACCTTGATTATAGAATTAAACAATCGTAAAGATATTAACGAGGAAGAGTTTAAGGCTATTAAAACAACAATAAACGGATTAACTCCACAAGAGAGTGATATACAATGGTTGTTTGACACTACGGAGAAATTCTGTAAAGACAAGGCGGTAAACAATGCAGTACTTAACGGCATTAAAATCCTGGATGGAAAAGACAAGGAAAGAAATGCGGAGGCCATTCCTTCAATTTTATCTGAAGCTCTTGCTGTGTCTTTTGATAATCATATTGGGCACGATTACATTGGGAATGCAGATGATAGATTTGATTATTACCATAGGAAAGAATTAAGACTTCCATTTGACTTACAATATTTTAACAGAATAACTAAAGGCGGTGTGCCACAGAAGACTTTGAATGTATGTCTTGCCGGTACTGGTGTAGGTAAATCTTTGTTTATGTGTCACCTCGCCGCTACTTCATTGCTTGAAGGTAAAAATGTTTTATACATTACAATGGAGATGGCAGAAGAAAGAATCGCAGAAAGAATTGATAGTAATTTATTAGATGTAACCACAGATGACTTACACGCTTTACCTAAAGATATGTTTGACGACAGAATTAAAAAGTTAAAAGATAAAGGTCCTGGTACATTAATTGTCAAAGAATATCCTACAGCGTCTGCTCATAGTGGACACTTCAAAGCATTATTAAATGAACTTGCATTAAAGAAAAGTTTTAAACCTGATGTTGTGTTTATTGATTATCTTAACATATGTGCTTCAAGTAGATTTAAAGGTGGTAACATATCATCTTACTTCTACATCAAAGCGATTGCAGAAGAGTTAAGAGGTCTTGCAGTAGAATTTAAATTACCTATATTTACTGCTACACAAACAACAAGAAGTGGTTTTGTATCTACTGATATTGGATTAGAAGATACTTCTGAAAGTTTTGGTCTACCTGCTACTGCCGACTTTATGTTTGCATTAATGACTAACGAAGAGTTAGATAGTCTTAATCAGATGAAAGTAAAACAATTGAAGAACAGGTATAGCGATCCCTCAATCAATCGTAGTTTTATTATTGGCGTTGATAGAAGTAAGATGAGATTGTATGATGTAGAGCAAAAAGCACAAAACATTGTAGACGCTAATCAGGAGAAAGAATTTGCTGAAGACCCTTACGATAAATTTTCAGACTTTAAAGTATAAACTTATGCCTAGAAAAAATACAAATCCAACAAAACAAAAACAAAGTAGACGGTTAGAGCCTGGCGAAAAACTACACTACACAAAGACAATGGTTAAAAAGAGAGGTAAGATTTACTGGAGAGTAATAGAAAAACCTACTAATGTCATTGTTAAAGATTTCTTTTTTGAAAAGGATGCTAGGTCACTAGTTAGATTTCAGAATAAAGAAAGAGTGTGGGAAGTTAACGGAGGCATTCCTCATTTTCTTTGCGAAATGCAACCAAAATAATTTAATTTTTTTTACTTTTTGCTCGTTTTTCGCTTGACAATATGCTATGCGTGTGTTATAGTATATACATAATCAATAATGAAAGAAGGATATACTATGAACTTTCCAAACACTAACTCAAACGACCCAATCAATTTCTTGTCTGCTAACAATGGTGAACTTGAAATACATACTGAACAAGGTCTTATCTACAACACAGCGAAAGTAGAGACTATCGCTAAAATCATTAACAATCATACAATGCCTACAGACGGTGTTCCGTCTTCTTCAACTATGGACTTTGCAGATGAAGAAGGATTTGACACTTATGACGGTGCAACTAAACTATGGGAAAAGGCAGTTGATATGGTTATCGCACAACAAACAATAGCCGCTTAATCAGTTTCGCCACCGTGGTGAAATTGGTAAACACAACGGACTTAAAATCCGTCGGAGTAATCCTTACCGGTTCAAGTCCGGTCGGTGGCACCATACTGGAGATGGCCTCGTAGCTCAACTGGATAGAGCACCAGTCTTCTAAACTGGATGTTGCAGGTTCAAGTCCTGCCGAGGTCGCCAGTGCTTGACATTTAAATAAATATGTAGTAATGTAGAAAGAAAAACATACAAATGGAGAAATAACAAATGGCAGTCTTTAGTAAAAATGATTTTATACGAGATAACAAACCATACGCAGCCAAGAATGGTAAGTATGCTGGTAAGTCTCGTTTTGAAATAGTACAATTAATGATAGACAACAAAGAAAGATTTGTTGAAGGTGCAACATCAAGTGGTCGTAAACTAGAAGGTATCGCAGTTGTATCAAAACCTAATACTTGGCCTTGTGTTATTCAAGTCAAATCTTCTACAGGAAATAAGATAGAAGAAATATCACTTACAAAAATTTATAAATCACCACTCTTCGGAGGTGGTGGAGGTTCTGGTGGTGGTGCAGCTGTAACCGCTATAACAGAAAGTGGACAATGTTATTATTGTTCATTAGCATTTAATACTCTCAAACGACAAATTAAATTAACAGATATTACAGACGCCAATATGGTAAAGGCTTCTACTTATGTAAAAGCAACCGTAGATTATAAAGCGTTTAAAGATAGAGTACCATCAGATTGGATAGAAAGTAATACTTTTATCAAAACAGCAAACGAAATCTATAAAAAATATTCATCAAAGGTTACAGGTGGTGTTTACTTTCATAGAGGTAGTGAGTTTATGGGTAAAGTATATAAGGCAAAAAAAGAAGTAGTAAAAATAGATAAACAAATGGCACAGAAAGATGGTAGAGCACCATTAGCACCAGGTAGTTTTTCAGATGATAAATGGAATCCTGGTGATATTTGGATGACTACTATGACGCCTGGTTCGGATCCTCTACAACAATTCAAGCAAGATTGGGGTATACTAAATCAAGCAGTACTAGACAAAGCAGGTAGATTAAATACTCCTAGAACTTTCTTACTAGGTATCTCTTTAAAGAAATTAGGTAGTACCGTTAAGTTAGAAGAGTATAATGCTCCTGAAAGAGTGAAGTTAGTATCACACGATTATAAGAATTATGTATTTGGAAAAAATAATGATTTCTTTTCGTCAATTGATATGTATATGAATATGGGTAGTGCGAATGTTCAGTTTAGAGCATTTAACTCCTCTTCATCTTGGCAAGGAGAAATAAAAGGATTGAGTGCTGCCGGTGGTAAAATCGGTGGTGGTAATTTAAATTTCTATTGTGAGAAACACATACGAAAATCTATAGGTTCACAAGGCATATTATCTGGTTGGAAAGAAACACCAAGTAGTCAAGTCAAGTTAAATGATATGTATTACCTATATAAGAAGTATGCGAAGGATCCAGTAGATGTAAAACAATTTATCAATCAATGTTTAGATAAAGGTGGTAGTTTTATATTCAGTAAGAATATGTGTCTACTATTTTTAGATACTATGATGAGTGCAACATCATCACAAAGAAATAAAGTATGTACAGATATTATAAAATATGCTGCTTCTAGTACTGATTTATCATCTTTCTTTGTAAAGGTGTCCTAGGACTTATAAATAGTCTTATAACGAAGTGAAGATTTATATTGATGGATAGTTTATTTGTATATGGAAAAAATGAAGGAAAAAAATGTTTAGTTTTAAAGGTTATTCTAGCTCAGGTACGAACACACACCTTGAGCATTTAGAAGACGAAATAATTAATAACGGTGCCAAAGGCGGTAAAAACGCAATAGCGTTCCTACAATCTTTGCAGAAAATGTTAACAGGTAATGTTAGCAACAAAGTAAATGTGACCGTTAAGTGGGACGGTGCTCCTGCGATAGTATGTGGAACTAATCCTGAAAACGGCAAATTCTTTGTCGGTACAAAATCCGTATTCAATAAAACACCTAAAATCAATTACACTTCAGCAGACATAAGAAAGAATCACCCTGGTGGTGTTGGTGCAAAATTAGAAGTTGCATTAAGAGAATTGAAAAAATTAGGTATAAGAGGCATTGTCCAAGGTGATTGTCTCTTTACTAATGAAGATAAGAAACTGAATAACATTGACGGGCAATCAATGATTACCTTTACTCCTAATACTATAACATATGCTATGCCTGTTTCAAGTGCGGTCGGTAAAAAGATTGCTCGTGCTAGAATGGGCATAGTGTTTCATACGCAATATGTCGGTGACAAAATGGATAGTTTAAATGCTAACTTTGGTTATGTTAAAGGAATTAGAAGTAGTAGTGTGTGGGTACCAAGTGCAGAATACAAAGACACTAGTGGTAGTGCAAGTTTCAACCGTTCAGAAGTTTCAGCGTTCAACGCTCAGTTAAGAATGGCACAAGGTAGTTTACAAAAAGCAGGACCTATGTTAAATACTTTTGATAGTAATGACGAGTTAAGTGTAGGTTTCAAATTAAAAACTTATTTCAATAGTATCGTTAGAGGTACACAAGGTATGGGTAGTGTTAAATCACTAGTAGATGGTTTTGAACCATACTATACAAATTTCATTGACAAAGAAATAGATAATAGAAAAACAGAAAAAGGTAAAGCACCTTACATTAAAGCAAAAGCAGATAATATAAAATTTATTCAAAGAAATAAACAATCATTATATTTTGCTATTGCAACATACATTACATTACAGAATTGTAAAAACATTGTAGTACGAAAAATAGCACAGATACAATCTATCGGACACTTTTTAAGAACCGATACTGGTTTTAAGGTAACATCACCTGAAGGTTATGTTGCAACAGATAAGATTGGTAATGTAGTTAAACTCGTAGACAGATTAGAATTTAGTAGAGCAAACTTTACGATTGCAAAAGATTGGGTGAAAGGTTAGTATGGATACATTTAAACAATACCTATTCAATTTTTTGAATGAAGCAAAACAAACTAGAGTTATTATAATGGGTGGACCAGGAAGTGGTAAATCAACTTATAGTGAATACATTATAAGACACTTCGGTATCAAACATATTTACCCAGGTGGATTATTAAGAAAAGAAATTGATAAAGGTGGTGCCGATGGTGCTAAGATTAAAAATTTATTAGACCAAGGTAAGTTTGCACCAAACGATATTGTTTTAAAGTTAGTTAAGAAAGCACTACAAGAGAAAGACGCTTCAAAAGGTTATGTGTTAGATGGTTATCCTAGATATATGCAACAAGTAAGAGATATGGAAAAAAATGGTATCGCTTATGATGTTGTTGTATTCCTTGATGTGAGTAATGAAGAAGTAATCAACAGACTTACAAAAAGAGGAAGAAAAGATGATAAGCCAGATATTATTAATGATAGAATCAAACTATACAAAAAAGAAACAGGACCTGCCATTGAACATTACAAAAAAAGACCTGGGTTCATATCTATCAAAGCTGAAGGTAAAGAACCTGGAGATATTGCGAAAGACATTATTAAGGAGATAGAAAATGCAATTTAATGAATACCAAACTCTAGCTGCAAACACAGCAATTTATCCACTTGCAAGTAAGGTAACTTATCCTGCATTAGGATTATGTGGTGAAGCAGGTGAAGTCGCAGAAAAAGTTAAAAAGAATATTAGAGACGGTGCAAGTCCTACATTTAAAGAAGATATGAAAAAAGAATTAGGTGATGTGTTATGGTACATATCAGCACTTGCGAGAGATTTAGATATTGATTTAGATACAATCGCACAATTGAATTTACAAAAATTAAAAGATAGACAAGAAAGAAACAAAATACAAGGTAGTGGAGATGACAGATAAGTATAGACCTTTACCTGATAACATAACAATAAAGTTATCGCCAATAGAAGGTTTTGGTTTATTTGCAACAGCAACGATTGATAAGATGACAGATTTAGGTATCTCTCATTTGACTATGGGTAGAGAAATTTATAGAACACCACTTGGTGGTTTTTTAAATCATAGTGATAAACCTAATTGTCAAAAGATAGAAGTTGATGGAAAATATTATGTACAAACACTAGAAGATATAAAAGAAGGAGAAGAGTTAACTTTAAAGTATACTCTATACAAAGTATGAAAACTTTTAAACACATAATACAAGAAGGCGTTTACGACCCAGGTATATTCAAAGCGTTCTTTTTAGCAGGTGGTCCTGGTTCTGGTAAGTCTTATGTTACCAATAGAACAACTGCTGGTATGGGTTTAAAATTAGTTAATTCAGATGTAAGATTTGAAATGTATCTAAAGAAAGCAGGTCTCTCATTAAAAATGCCTGATAGAGAAGCAGATAGAAGAGACCCATTAAGAGCAAGAGCAAAACAAATTACAGGCGACCAGATGGACTTATATATTAGAAGTAGATTAGGTCTTGTCATTGACGCCACAGGTAGAGACTATGACATTATTAATAAACAAAGAAGTATGTTAAGAATGTTAGGTTACGATACTTATATGATGTTTGTAAATACAAGTTTAGAAGTTGCATTACAAAGAAACAAAACTAGAACTAGAACCGTACCTGTAGATATTGCAACGAAAAGTTGGAATGTTGTACAAGGTAATATAGGTAGATTTCAAAATCTATTTGGTACAGGTAATATGATTGTAGTTGATAATAACAATGCAAGTGAAGATACACTTAATAAAGTTTACACAAGAATTAGAGGACTCGTTAATAAACCTGTTCAAAATTATGTTGCGAAGAAGTGGATAGAACAAGAGTTGGCGAAGAAAAGAAATGCCAGATAATTTTCAAAAGAAACATAGAATGGACTATGTTAAAGAACTATTAAAGAAGTGCAAGTCTGTAGCAGAAGACTTGAATGATTTGACACACCCTAAAGTTGACGACAAACCTGTACAGAATATTGTTGGTGACTGGAAGAAAATAGATGTTAAAGCACCTTCTGAAAATGATAGTCCTGAAACTAAAAGAGAATTAGAAATGATGACTGAACTATTTAAACAAAGAAATAGTGCAGTTGAAGAAAGTGTAAAGAACCACGACCAAGAAACATTTTATGGTATTGAAGCATACCTAATGAAATATAATTTAGAATATGATAAGAAAGACATATCTGAATTAAAGAAAGCAGGTAGTGGTGTAGTTAGACATTACAAAAACAAATTTCAAAGACCAAGACCATATGAACTTGCAAAAGAAATGAATATGGATTTTGATAGTATGGAGTTAATTTCAGATAGTATGAAAACTCCTGCGTATCCATCTGGTCATAGTTTACAAAGTAGACTACTTGCAGAATACTATGGTAAATTATATCCTAAACATAAAGATAATCTAATAGAACTTGCTGACGAATGTGGTTACGGTAGAGTAGTTGCAGGTTGGCATTATCCGTCTGACCATACAATGTCTGTAAAGATTGCAGACAAACTAATTAATATGGTAGATATTCAGGAAAGTATTATTGACATTCCTAGAAAAACATATGCACCTGCTGTATTTGATAATGCAGATACAAATAATCCTAAACTAAAAGCAAGTGTAGTAAAACAAATACAAGACCAAATTAAAGTATTTGAAAAAGAATTTCCAGTTATCAAGTATGGTTTGATTGGTTCTATTCTAACACATAGATATAGAAATGACGCAGACCTAGACATCAATGTATTATTTGATGTACCTGAAAGTGAAAGAGTTGCAGAAAGAGAAAGACTATCTTTAGAATATCTTTCGGCAAAGAATCCAGATAACATACAAGGTAAATTAATACCTGGTACAAAACATCCTATTAACTATTATTTTGTAACCGATGAAGCAACATATAAAGACCAAGAGAAAAAAGCAGACGCAGTATTTTCAATTACAAGAAATGTATTTGTAAAAAGACCTGATGATTTTACTTTTAATATTGATGATTATATTGCTGACTTCAATAAGAAAGTACAAGAAATAGATGTAGTCAAAGGTGAATTAAAAAGAGACATTGTTGACTATGATGAATTAAAAGAATTAAGTCCTAATGATATAGAAAACTTACAAGGTAGAATTGAAAGTAAGTTAGAAGAAATAGAAAACGATATAGAGGACATAATAAAGATTGGTGATGGTGTTGACGCAGAAAGAAGAAATGCGTTTGATACAGATATGTCGCCAGACGAAATCAGAAAGTATAGTATTAAAAACAGATTACCTAAAAATGTAATCTATAAGATGTTAGAGAAATATCATTACATTACTTTCTTTAAGAAGTGCAAGAAGATTTTAGATGACGGCGAGGTAACAGACGCAGAAATAGATAGTCTAAAAACTGAAGCAGTAGGCACACCTAAAAAGCATATCGCATTTACATTTGGTAGGTTCAATCCACCAACGATAGGCCACGAAAAGTTAATTAACAAAGTGGCGTCTGTAGGTGCAAATGATTATCTCATTGTGCCAAGTGGTTCACAAGACCCAAAGAAAAATCCATTAAAAGTTGCTGACAAGATTAGAGTTATGAAATCTATGTTCCCAAGACACTCAAGCAAAATAAAACAAGTTGTAGGTGCTAGAACAGCAATTGAAGTCATTAACAAATTAAATGGTAAAGCAAACGAAATAACAATGGTAGTTGGTTCAGATAGAGTAAGAGAATTTGAAACACTACTAAACAAGTACAACGGTGTACAAGCAAGAGGAACAAATTACGAGTTTGATAAAATCAATATCGTATCTGCTGGTGAAAGAGACCCAGACGCTGAAGGCGCTATGGGAATGTCAGCAAGTAAGATGAGAGCTGCGGCTCAATCTAATGACCTTAAATCTTTTAAACAAGGTCTACCTACATCTTTTAGAGATAAAGAAAAACTATTTGGATTAATTAGAAAAGGAATGAACTTGGCTGCAGGTTATACTGGACCAGGTATCGGAACATATCAACCTATAACTAGTGTTGAGAGTTTTACTAAATGGCATTTAAGAGACTTGTATATCCGTGAACAACTATTTAACATAAACGATATTGTTGAAGACCAAGAACAAGAGATTACAGGTAAAGTAATTCGTAGAAGTACAAACTATGTTGTATTAGAAGACAACAATTCTAACTTACATAAATGTTGGATATGGAATTGTATTCCAGAGACTAACATAGATGAAACTAAATTACACGAAATTAATTTAAATGTAGACTATGGTTTTGAAGCAGTATCAGAAACGGAAGTCAAAATGAATGAAGAATATGGTAAAAAATTACCACAAGATAAAGATGTAAAATCTAAAAAAGGTACACAACCTAAAAAGTATTACAAAGATATGAAGAAAGGTGAAAAAGAAAAAAGAGCAAAACACTTTTCTAAACAAAAATATAATAAATCAGATAGTGATAAAGATTACAAAGCTGCACCAGGAGATAAAGACGCAAAGACAACTACTAGTGTACATACAAAGAAATATCAACAGATGTATGGTAAAGAATCTTACGAAATAGGTAAAGATTATGCAGACCATACTAAAAGAGTAACCCCAGGACAGCGTGCAGAAACGAGTCCAGAGACGATAAATAAAGAAGATATAGATAAATGGGCTTCTTCAAGTGAGACTATTGATAAATATAAGAAACGATACGGAGAAGAGTATCAAGTTGAATTAAATGACGCTGTGAAAAAAATGGAGGAGAGATTGAAAGTACAATCTTTTAAAGAATATGTTAAGATTTAGTGATTATGCAGATAAGATAACGGTCTCGTTAAACTATCACATTGAGAATAACATACCTCTTGCTGAAAACATTTATAGAGTACACAGCGAAGAGTTTTATGCCTTGTTTAGAGAAGCAAGACATATGTATAATGAAGGTCTATTGCAATGCGAAAGCGAATGGGATAGAACTTTATTAGAAACAGACATTGGAGAATTTGCAGATTACGAAGGTATGAAAGTACCTTTAGATTGTCCGATACAGGAAGAAGATAAGAAAGATCCGCCTTTAAATAAACCAAAAAAAGGTGGACCTAAAAAGTTTTATGTTTTCGTAAGAGACGGAGATAAAATTAAAAAGGTTACTTGGGGAGACACTACTGGTTTAAGAGTCAAGTTAAATGACAAAGAGGCCAGAAAATCTTTTGCTGCTCGTCATAAGTGCGACCAACAAAAAGATAAAACAAGTGCTGCCTATTGGGCTTGTAATTTACCTCGTTATGCGAAGTCTTTAGGACTATCGGGAGGTGGTAACTTTTACTGGTAGGAGTTGACAATGGAATTTTATGATGAAAGACCGGACGAAACACAAACGGACGATTTCTTTCAACGAAGTTTTGGACAAGACGCCAACGAAGAGAATTTAGTTTGGCACCGAGACAAAAGAAATAGAACGATAAAAATTATTGCAGGAGTAAATTGGAAATTACAAATGGACAATCAACTCCCAGTTGTTATGAAAGTTGGAGATGTTTTTGATATACCAAAGGAAACATTTCATAGAGTACACAAAGGTGAAGGTAGACTAATAATAGAAATAAAGGAATTTTAGGAGAGAAATATAAGATGACAAGATATACGCAAACAATGAGAGAAGCACTAGAAGAGGTGTGGGCAAACGATATTCAGATTGACGAAGGCAAGATGAAGACCATTGCTACTCTTTTTGACCAAGGTAAATCAGCTGAAGCAATTGCAAAACAAATGAAGTTGCCTGTCGCAACCGTTAAAACTATTCTAGGTGAAGAAGACATCAAGGAAGAACAACTGGTTGAATTTACAGACCAACAAATTAAAAAGTTAAAAGCAGAATATGCTAGTCTTGCAGGTAAGAGAATATCTATCGCAAGAGCAAATCAGTTAAGAAACATCTTTGACAAAATTGCAGACGCACAACTTCCTAAACTTTTCAAAGCAGACATTCCTTTTATTTCAGCAATGGCAGTTAGTCGTATGATACAAAAAGGTATCAAAGTACCAAAAGGTGTAAAACTTTCAGCATTTGAAAACAAATCTTGGGACCAAGTTATTTTAGAATATACTGACTATGTAGAGTATATGGCAAAGAACGGTGGTGAAGCAAGTAAGATTGCAAATATGTTTAAAGGTAAAACAGGTGGTGGAGAAATTTCTAAATCTGGTTCAGAAGTTAGAATTGATAGTGCAAAAGATGTAGAAGCAATCCATAAAAAAGTAATGGACAACTTCCCAGACACTAGAATACTAACTAAAGAAGAAGACGAATTAAACGAAGGCACAGGAACTATTAAAGGTTTCAGAAATGACAAAGAGAAATCAAATATGGTTTCACTTGCAAAACAACACGGTCTAAAAGTATCAGATGTACCTGGTGGTATTGAACTAAAAGGTAATATGAGAAAGATACTTGATATGCAACTTGCAAGTGGTTCACACTTGAAGACAGAAAGTTTAGAAGAAGCAGTACTTGCTGGTAGAGATTACAAATATACTGGTACAGGTCCTGTTGAAATCAGTAAAGCAAATTTCAGAAAAATTAATAAAGATTATAAGAAGACTACACCAGGACAAGAAATGATGGTAGTACTAGACCCGAAAACACACGGTACGGTATTAGCACCAGTTAAGTTTACAGAAGAAACAGAAAACGGTGAAGTTGAATCTGGTAAGATTAAGTTTAAAGACTTGAAGAAAGAGAAGAAAGATGAACCTAAAGTTGATGTAGACGCTCTTAAAGACCAAATACAAATGTTGAAAACTAAATTAGAGAATGAAAAGAACAAGGCAATTAAACCAGAACCAAATCCTGAAACAGGAGAAGTTTCATTACAAGTTGGATTAGCACAAAAGATATTAAGAGATAAACAAAAGAAAGAAGTAAAAGAAGAAGTTATTTCAGAAGCTACATTTACTTCACAACAAATCAAAATGGCATATGGCGTTGCAAACGATAAGAGATATAAAGGTGGCGATATGACAGGTGCCATTAAGACAATTGAAAAAATCGCAAAAGGTTTATCTGACCATCCAGATGTTCAAAAAGTATTACAAAGAACTAACGAAGGCTTTGCTTCAGACGCACAAAGAAAAGCTGCTTTCGCAAATGGATATAAAGAACCAAAGAATAAAGAGAAAAAAGAAGATACTGATATGACTAAAGGTCAAATCAAACAAGTACACAAAATGGCTGATGAATTACCGAAGAAGAAATTTAAAGACGCTTACGGTAAGAAAGGCGATAGTGTTAGATACGGAACTGCTACTAATATGGTTAAGAAGAAACTTAACATTGAAAACAAAAATCATCCTGCAAAAGAAATGTACGAAGCAATTGAAGGATTAAAAAACAAAGCAGAAAAATCTGGAATGCCATATGGTATTCTAAAGAAAGTATACGATAGAGGAATGGCTGCCTGGAAAGGTGGACATAGACCTGGCGCTAGTCAACACCAATGGGCGTTTGCTAGAGTAAATTCATTCATAACTAAATCAAGTGGAACTTGGGGTGGGGCAGATAAAGACCTTGCCGCTAAAGTAAAAGGAAGTTAATATGTCATATTTAAAAAGTAAACCTGGTTCAGTTGAAGAGGCAATCACAGCTGCAGTAATGCAAGAAAAGTTATCTCCTAAACAACAAAAACTAGATAAAAATAATAACGGTAAGATTGATGGTTCTGACCTTGCAAAATTAAGAGCAAAGAAAGAAGATAATCATACAGATGATACTGCTAAAAGTGTTTTACCTGCTTCACAGGAACCTAAAGACCCTATGAACATCAAGTCAAAGGATCCTGAAAAGAAAACTACTTTAAATGCAAGTAAATCAGACAAGATTGAAGTAAATCCTAAGATAGATTACTCAAATTAATACATCTTTTTGCTCATTTTCTGCTTGACAAAGCAATAGAAATGTGTTAAGATAAAGCATAATGAGAAAAGGATATAAGACACTATGAAATATAAAGAACTCCGAAGTGATGTTATACATCAAGTCAATAAATTATCAAATATAAACGAAGCATTTAGACAAGACAATAAGAAGTTGCCTCGTATCTATTGTGATATGGACGGAGTCCTATGTAATTTTGAATTTGCTGCTCAAAAGGCAGTTAAAATGCCTCTATCACAATGGGCACTAGAACCTAAAAAGAAATTTAAAACAATAAGAGATAAGTGGCAACCAATAATGCAGACTAAAAATTTCTGGTCTACATTACCTTGGAATCCAGGTGGTCAAAGACTTTGGTCTTTCATATCAAAGTATGACCCACATATCTTATCTGCTTATGTAGAACAGACATCGGATCCTAGTTGTATTCCTGGCAAATCAAAATGGGCTAGAACAAAATTAGGTATGTCTGGTAGTAAAGTGAATTTAGTAAAACGAAGAGAAAAACAGAATTTTGCTAAAGTTGGTGGTATGCCAACAATTCTAATTGACGACTATATCAAAAATATCAATCAGTTTAGAGCAAGAGGTGGTATAGGTATTCATCATACTAGTACTGCTAAAACTATTTCTGAATTGAAGAAACTTGGTTTTAAATAGTCATTCGTATAAATATAAACGATTAATCATTAAGTTAACTTAAATTAATAAGGAGAGATACTATGAGTTTATGGGGATCAAGTTCCAGTGATGAAAGTAAACCTAAAAATCTTACTACAACTGAAAAAGCAGAAGTATTTGCTAATGAAAAAGGTTGGGTTGTAAGAGCTGGGTCTGCTAGAACTGGAAACGGAAACGCTTCCGCTACTCCTGAAGTACTAGTCGCAATTGGTGGATTAGCAACAGCATTAGCTGCCGCTACAATTTCATCAACTGAATGGGATATATCAGAATTTGATGTATCTGCTGGTGGTACTTTATCGGTAACGGTAAACTATAACGAACAGATTACGGTTGCAGGTTCGCCTACAATCGCAGTAACCAACTCACAAGCAGGTGGTGGTTCAGCTGCGTCATTAACATTGACGAAATCGGCTGCTACTGCTAACACGGTAACATTTACATTAGTTGTAGGTGCAGGTGGTTCAACTATTAGTGCAGATGATGTACTATCTATTGCGGCTCAGAATGTTGCATTAGCAGGTGGAACTATTACTGATACGGTTGCTTCAAGTGCTGCTGCTGTCGCTATATCAGCAGGTGCTGGTGCTGGCGCAGGAACAATTACTGCTGTTGCGTAATAGACAATAAGAATAATAAAATTAAGAATATTAGGGGATCCTTTGTGGTCCCCTTTTTTATTTGTATAAATAGTATTAATGGTGCGTATATGATGTACGCAGTAGTTTACCACATTAGTGGAATTATAGGAGAACAAAAATGGCAGATAAGAAAATCACAGCCCTAGATAACCTAGGCACATCATTAGCAGTAGAGGATTTATTTCATATTGTTGATGACCCCTCAAATACACCAATCAATAAAAAGGTAACAGCGAAAGATGTTTTTAATAACATTCCAACTTTTATCGGATTGACACAAACTAGTGAAGCATTAACTTCAGCTAGTACAGCGATTAATACAACATCAGCAATTTCAGAAGTAGACCAATCTGGTGGTGCAACAGCACTATCATTAGCAGATGGTACTGACGGAATGATTAAAACAATTATTGCAGTAGGTACTGGTGGTAATGCCATCACTATCACACCATCTAATTTAAGAGGATTCTCAACAATTACTCTTAACGCAGAAGGTGAAACGGTAACTTGTTTATTTAAAAATTCTAAATGGAATGTAATTGCACACAATGGTGCTACAATCGTATAATATAAATTAATTTGAGGAGAAATAATTATGGCTATATCAATTGGCGTAGTTGAGAAAGAATACAATCAACTATTCAAAGAAAGAGAAACACTAACTGAAAGTGTTAACAAACTAGAGAATGAACTTGCAAGTACAAAGTCTCGTTTAAATGCTTTGCACGGTGCAGTACAAGTACTAGAAAAGTTAATGAGAAAAGCAGATAGCGATTTGACATTAAGAGAAGCAGAAAAAGAATTAAAACCGATAGTAGAGGAACAACCAAATGGATAAAATAACAGAAAAGTCAAAAACTTTGCAAGAAATTTTAACGGTTAATCCAAACGAGGTTAATACTGAAAATGACCTTAATGAATTTGAAGAAGATTTAGTACCTGGTACTAAAAAAGATAATAAAAAAGAAAAAGAGGAATAAATGAAAACTTTTAAAGAACACATAAAAGAAGACAAGACGGTCGGAACAGCTACATCAAACGCAGTAGAAGATAGTAATATCAGTACAGCGAATTTGAAAGACCCTAATGTACTTAAAAGAGTTAACGCATTTGTTGGTTCGGTTGCAG
>CERI01103773.1_pt1 | contig 16022 bp, 22 predicted proteins | sample 350261 | NCBI WGS metagenome assembly CERI01 (sample SAMEA2620979, study PRJEB7988) | marine metagenome | isolation source: saline water (ENVO:00002010), including
AGACGTTGAAAAGGATGTTGAAGACGTTGAAAAGGATGTTGAAGAAAAAGAAGACAACAGTAAAGTTGGAGATGACTTTGTTGAAGTAGGAAAGGAAGTTAATGAAACTAAAAACGAACAGGATACAACGGATGATGATAACCCGGTAGTTGAAGATGTTAAAGAAGAAAAAACAGTAAAAAAGAAAATTAAGAAAAAAGTAAAAGAATTTGAACACCTAAACAAACAGAAACCTATTTGGTCTAGAGAAAAAGATTCAGTAACAGAAGACGAGTACAAAGAATTTTACAAAAGTATAACAAAAGATTATGATGAAAATAGTGCATATTTGCACTTCAAGGTAGAAGGAGGAATAGAATTTGATTCTATTATTTATTTACCAAATCGTGCTCCATTTGATATGTTTGGGTCACAAAAGAAGGTACAAAATAATGTTAAATTATATGTAAAGAAGGTGTTTATTATGGATGATTGTAAAGAGCTTATGCCTGAGTGGTTAAGTTTTGTAAAAGGAGTTGTTGATTGCAAAGACTTACCTCTAAATGTTTCACGTGAACTTTTACAACAAAATAAAACACTAAGTAAGATAAACACGCAATTGGTAAAAAAATCAATTGAAATGATGCAATTATTGTCGGATAATAGTCCAGAGGATTACAAAAAGTTTTATGGTGCATTTAATAAAAATATTAAGCTGGGTGTACATGAAGATAGTAAAAATCGTAGTAAAATAGCAAAATTACTTCGTTATAATTCATTAAATCATGAAAATGAACAAATATCTTATGACCAATATGTTGAAGAAATGAAAGAAGGTCAAGATACGATTTATTTTATTAGTGGAGAAAGTGTAAAATCAGTTATTAATTCTCCCTTTCTTGACAAGCTAAAATCAAAAGGTTATGATGTATTATTTTACACAGATCCAATTGATGAATATGTCTCACAACAATTGAAAGAGTTTGATGGAAAAAAAATAATATCAGCATCTAGTAAATCAGTTAAAATAGATGAAAATGAAGAAGAAGAAAATAAGTTGAAGTCAGATTATGAAGGACTATCTAAAAAAATGAAAGAACTATTATCAGATAAAGTTTCAAATGTAACAATAAGTACTCGTGTTATTAATTCACCCGCATGTTTAGTAACTGATGATAACGGTTATAGTGCAAATATGCAACGTATTATGAAAGCACAGGCACTTGGAAACAATGATATGATGGGTCACATGATGGGTAGAAAAGACATGGAAATTAATCCTAAACACAAGATCATTATTGAACTAAATAATAAATTTCAATCAAATAGTGAAGATCCTATAATTGCAAATTTAACAACATTATTGTATGATATGTCATTACTCATTTCAGGATTTACAATAGAGGACCCATCAACATTTGCTAGTAAATTCAATAACATGATAGAATTAGGTCTATCAATTGAAGATGAAGAGGAGGATGAAGAAGAAGAAAAAGTAGAGGAAGTTGAAAATGAAGAAGATGAGGAAAATACAATGGAACAAGTAGATTAGATCTGAAAATTTTCAAAGTATAATAATAAATTTTATATATAATAATAATTATACATAAAATAAGAAAAATAATAATTTTTAGACATTTTAATTTGAACCTTGAAAGCGTATATTTATAAATGAAATTTGAATTGTTTAAATAACTAGGCGTTTTAATTGTTCAAAGATGTAATACGTTTTCAAATTTTAAACAACAGGATAACTTGGTACAGAAGCAATACCACAAATACCAGCGTCATTATGGGACATGTTACGTGCTATTTTAACGTATCCATTATTACCCCAAGTTTCACCCCAACTGTTTTTTACAAGCCAATAATCAATGCCGTTTTCAGTACCATATCCAACAACAAGAACGGCATGGTCTAAATTTGTACCACATGAACTTTCAGTTATAACACCACTTTTATAATGTTGAAATATAAAGGTATCTGCTTGTATTGCTACTGATACAGGAGTATCAGCAACTGCATAACTCAGTGCGAATTGGTCGTTTGGAACAACATCAACACAATATGAAACACTAACAACATCTGTGCAATTGGTTACATCACATACACTTGATACACCTTCATATTGGTATTCATTTTCTTTACATATTCCATTATCAATAATATATTCAAAACCATTGTCTGGCATTCCGCCATTGCAACCAAAATCGCCATATCTTACTGAACAATCTATTAGCTGTTGCTCGGATAAACTTAACAACGCATTATTAGTAATACTCCATGCACCTTCAACGGCGCCTGTAGTAGAAAATGCCCAACAACTCCCGCATTGTCCCTGATCTTTAACATGAGTTACTGCTCCATTTTGTAGCCAGTCTACTTCTTCTGGTAATTCAATACTTTCATCATAATTCTGAGATAAACAATTTCTAGTTTTTGCGAATTGTTTATTAAATTTCTTGCGTTTTCTCTCATGTTTAACTTTATCACTAAATTGATTAACTTCTAATTTATGATTATGAATTGGATTGCTATTAAAATCATTAATTCTTTCTAAATTGTCACAAAAAGTATTTTTCCGAAATAATTCTTCAGAATATGTCGAATACGATACCTTATATTTGCTTTTAAATTTTTCGAATTCTTCACTACAATTTAAACCACTTGTTAATCCTAATCCAGCGAATAATACTAAATTAAACATCATATAACATATACACATTATATTACTTTTAAATAAAAATTGAAATAAGTATTTACAATTATTTTATGTATACTGAAAATATGAGCAACATGAACTCTATCAATCAAACCCTATCTATTTTCATCCCGCGCGTATTTAATTGTGACGCAAATGAAAATTTTATTAAAAATATACTGGGACAATATGGGCTAGTCGACCGCATAGATTTTGTTCAAAAATCTGGTTATTTTCATGCATTTGTGCATTTTCAACTTTGGTACAATAATGATACAAACATAGATGTTCAAAAAAAATTGGAATCAAAGACTCCTATTTACCTTGTTTGTAATCAAGAAACTACTTTCGGGAGGTATATTATTCTCCTAAAAAATAATAAACCCATGAGAAGAAGTGAGGTACAAATGGAAAAACGTATCAAAGAATTGGAAACAGAACTAGAAAAGGTAAAACAAGACTATAACTATACTTATCAACAACTTCAACGACTTTGCAACCAGAATGCATCAGAGTCGGACGCGATGAAGCGATTGGGTCATGATATTAGTGATTACGTTAATTCAACAAATGAAGAAATTCCATTTGTCGAATGGCGTAATTCAAGAAATCAAGACAATTCAATTAATATGTACATTCATTCAGATGAATATAAGAACCATCATGGTCACGATGAAGTATATGATATGGATTTGGTTGAATAATTATTTATTATTATATTTCTCATTAAAAGACATAGACGTGTAACTTTTTACAAATTTACTATCTACATAATGCATTGTTCCCCATTTTAATGAACTATCTTCTCCACCACCGTTTATACAAAAGTCGCACAAAAATCTTCGAAAAGGATAATCGTTAATATAAGTAACTTTTGTCATTTTACCACAACAATGACATTCGCTATTGATAATATACGGCATTTTTATATTACTTTATAGTTGAATTTTTAAATATAATTATTATAAATTGTTATGTACTTATCTAATAATTTTTTTTTTGAAAAAAGAATAGTTTTTTATCATAATTAAGTTCTTCTAATGTTTTATTTACAAGTTCACATATATTTTCATGATCCTTATTATTTTTGTTGGTTTTATTAACATTTTGTGATTTAATATTATCATTATTAAAATGTAATTGTGAGCATAAATATTTTATCCATCCTTTTCTTTCTATATTAACAATAATTATTTTTTCTGGTCTTTCAGTAAAATAATCTAATATTTCCACATGATACTTTTCTCTATAGTTTATCCAGTCAATACATTTTTCACGGGTATATGGATATGCCCAATTAGATTTTCTTTTCGATATTAAACCATGCTTAAACGCGAAATTAACCATTTATCTAATTCTCTTACATTTAATATAAGAATGCTATTTTCATACTTTAAATCTAACTCTTTGTAATTATTTAGATTACCATTATCAGAAAAACATGCATATTTATCAGTATTCCATCGGGATGTGTGTTGTGGCTGTTTTGTTAAATCCAATAACAAAATATTTTTTGTAAGATTTGTTCATATATTTTTACAATAATATAACGTTAAGTGTATTAAAATATTTGTTCCCAATCAGAATTATTAGCATTTTGTGTTATATCAGAAATTACATATTGCTTATTCATATAAAACTTACCTTTTTCATAATTGTATAATTGTTTAATAAAAATTTTTCCATCATAACATTTACACTTATCTAATTTTAAATTAGAAACTAATTTAATAATCCCATACTCTGGTTGTATTTCTCTAACCATTTGTTTTGCAATTTTAATAGCTTTATATTTTTTTGTTGTATAACAAATTCCATTTTCAAAGGTTCCTAACCAATAGTGTAAATATAATGGGTCTCCAAACATTTCGGCAGCTTTAACATGATATACAATCCATTTTAAAATACCATTTACACGTATACGAATTATTAAAACAGTGTCATCAACTGACATATAAAAATACTATATATGTATTTAAATTTAAAACATATATAGTATGATAACTAATATGTTAATGCGACGTTTAAATAGGGAATTTAAAGAAGATAAATATAGTATCTATGAATATTCACATAATGCAAAAAGTATATATTTTAAATACAATAATATAAATGTAACTATGATTTTATCATGCGATTATCCATTTAAACCACCAAGTAGAATATTTGTGGAAAATATAGAATTGAACCATGGATACTTTAAATTAAAACCTAAATTAGTCTTACATGAAATAGAAAAACGCAAAATTGTATCTTGTCAAATATGTGATTCCTTTATGTGTAGTAATAATTGGTCTCCAGGAGGAATAACTTTAAAAGATATTGCAAAACAAATGATAACATATTATGAACAGGTAAAAATATCAGAAAATATTGTAGAAATAAAAAAAAGTCAAGTTTTGCCATTTGATGAATATGTTACAAATAATATATTAGATTATATTTAAAAATATAAACTCTTTTAAATTAATGAATAGTGCAAGAATAACTCCATTACGAATATTTTTTGCATTAAGTGGAATAATATATGTATGGTCACTTCCGTTATTATCACAGTATGGTTTTACACAAAAAGGTTCAACATCAATATCCGGATTTATTGCTAATCCACCAGCAACTGGTGCAATGGCTGCAATATCTTTTATGCCACTAACGCTAATGTGGGAGTTTCAAGATGGTGTATTAGAAAAAGACGTTAAAAGTAATGTTAGAAAAAAAATATTAACATTTACATTATCAACATTTCAGTTTTTTTATGGTTGCTTTTTAGTTTGTACTGAAACATATGTTCCGTTAATATTACACCAATCAAGTGTTACACTATTTGGAATATCATTTATCTTTCACAGTTTCATGATAATAAATTCAGTAAAAATTAATATATGTGCAAAAACATTATTAACTATTGGTATTATTGCATTCGGTTGTTTATTATTTGCAGAAGGAATGTGGTTTTGGGCATTTGAATGCATCGGGTTTTCATCAATGTTACTGTATACACCAATATTATGGTACACGTATGAACAACCATCAGTACCTTTATGTATCAAAAAATAATTTAGATATTATTTTTAAAGTATAATAATGACAAGAAATGATTTGAATATAAAAGAAGTAACTGAAAATAAAGAACTAACTGAAAATAAAGAACTAACTGAAAATAAAGAACTAAAAGAAGTAACTGAAAATAAAGAACTTAAAAAAAATATAAATATTCGCAATAAAAAATATTTATATAAACTTCTTAAAAGCAAATATGGTATTAAAACTAATAATGAGTACACTTTTTAAATTATTGTTATTTCTTTTATAAATAATGTAAAAATAAAAAAAGTCGAAAAAAAACAAATACCTATATTCTTAATATTAAAAAGAGGGAGTTAATGAAAAAGGCAACTTTAGTTCTTGGCATAATAAAATATATTAATAGTGTATTATGTCATATGAAACGCGCGTTGATGTATATAATACAATATTGAATAAATTAAATGAAAATAGTATAAATTTTATAATAATAAGGGGGTTTGATTTTTTACCGACAAAACCTTATACAGATATTGATATTATAATAAATCCAAAACATTATAATATATTTTTAGATTTAATTAAAGAATTATTTAAAAAAGAAATAATTGAAAAAGGTAGAGAAAAAGTTTATTATTGTGGTAAAAAAAAATATATTTGTTTACCATTTTTTACGCATAAAAAAATTTTACCAGTAAATACATATAAATTTAATGCATATAGTGATCTTTTTTTTTTTGAAGATGAAAATAAAGCATTTATAGGAAATGTATTATTCAAAAATTATTTATTTAAAAATAAAGAAAAAATTAATAATTATTTTATACCAAATTCAGTTAGTGAGATAATTTTATTGATCTTTATAAATATTTTTAATAAAAACAGAAAATGGGAAGATAAAGATAAAAATAGGATTTTTGAATTAATTAAACATATAGATGTTGAACAATTTAATTATATAAAAAATTTATTTTATAAAGATGACATATTAAATTTATTGAAAAATAATAATTTTGAATTAATTGATAAACCTAATATTAATTTAGGCATGTTTATCATAAGAAAGAACGGATTAAAAAAGGATATAATTAATTTTGTATTAGATAAACTTAAACAAAGCAATTTTAGAATATTAGATTTAATAAATATAGGATTTCATGATGAGAAAAAATTTTTAAAAAAATTTTACAATAATTATGAAATTAATGAAGAAGATATACTAAATTGTAATGGAAATAAATGTCTTTGTATAATAGTAGAATTTCGAAATGGTATTCGGTTTATAAAAATTGGTATAAGACGTACTTTCGGTAATATTATTCATGCATCAGATTCATCACATGATTGCGAACGTGAACTAACAATTTTATTAGATGAAAATATAAATACTTTTAAAGGTGTGGGAAATCACTACTAGTGATTTATTGAATTTATTAGGATATCTATATTTATTTGAAGTTCTTCATGATAGTACGTCTGAATTTGTTATGCGTAATTTTTTTGAGATAATTTAACAAAACTGATAACATTACTCTCGAAGTGAAACGGTAATACGATTTGATTTGATTTCGAGACATTATTTCGATTTTACGATCGTGGATTATTTTTTTCTTTTAATCGATAAAAGAATGGAAAGAAAATGATTTTAGAGATAATAGTAAACCATGGTGGATTTAATTGCATACATTTTAAAGTATCAAGGGTGTAAAATGATAAATATCTTATTCATTAATAATATTATATAAATATGGTCCCTGTTTAATGATATGACATTGTGAACATTTTTTTTAGATATATTACCACACGTTGTTTCGATAATATAATATATATTGAATTATTTAAACATAATATATTGTTATATATTAGACATGTTTTCTATGGTAAAACCATCTATTTTAGGAAATATTCTATATTTAAGTTCAATTGAATTATTAAACAATAACAAAAAGGGAATAGTTCCTTTAAAACAAAAATTAGATCCGTCAAAAGTAACACCGGCCTATTCAAAAAGTACAAAGGTTCAAGAAATAAAAAATTTTAAAAACTGTGATTGTGATAAAACAATAGTTTTTTTATCATCATTAGAAGACATTGTTGTTTATTGCAATGAAAAAAATGATAAAAACATTAAAACAAACTCTCCAAATTATGATTTATACCACAAATATTTTGAATTTTAAGTTATTTACCACATAATGAGGCACCAAAAAATCCAGAGGAGATAATCCCTAATAATAAACCAATGTGATATTTAACTTGCATATACCTATACAATTTATACCATGCATTTCGTTGTTCCTCTTGTGTAAGATGTATAACCATAAGATTTTTTTTCCTATGTAACATGTAATAAAAATAATTAGTGACAACAGTAATACTCATAATTAAACATATTATAGTATTGTTACTAATATTATATAATTTTTTAACTAATAATGTAGTAAAAAAAGATAATATTATTCCGTATATATAACCCTGTATATATATTTGCATACGTTCATATACAATTTCTTCATGAAGATTTTTTAATTCGATAGAAAGTGTATTTAAAAATTCACTCTTAATTTTTGATTTATTTGGAATAAATACAACAAAAATATTTGCAATAAAAAAAGCAAATCCAAAAATAGCCATGTTAAAACATCTCATATAATATAATAGAATATTATTATTATATTATTAATTATGTAATACTATTAGATGATGGATAAACTTATTTAATATTATGTTTTTTATTAATATATACAATATTATATTTGATAACGAAATAGCCAATAGTTTACTTTTATCTTTTTCTTTAGAAATTGATAGTGAGATTAATTCGTAAAAGATAATATACAAGTAGTCATTTTTATCATTATTAGTTAAATGATAATACTTAAGCATATATAATAAATCATTTGATATATCATCTTTTACGATACTCGTAAAACTGTTAATAGCAGTGTCGCGGGTTGTTACTAATTCATTTTTATTTTGTTTAACAAATAATTTATAGTTTACACGAACACGTTTGCATAATTTGGAGGGTGGAAATCTAGCTCTTATATGTTGTACACGAAGACGTTTGCATAAATTTTTATGTGGAAATCCATTTGTTGCATTTGTAAAAGATAATACAAATATGAGAAATACTTTTGTAATGTTCATAATATTAATTGTCATTAAAAAACTATATTAATCATCATCAATTTTATGTAAACATAAAGTATATGAAATTATTAGAAATTTCAGTATTATTATTTTTTGTAATGTTTATTTATTCTGGTTTTAGAAAAATATTAAATTTTAAAAAAAAAGTAGAATTTCTCTCTACAAAAACAGGATTACCCAGCATATTAAATAATATAGGAATGTTAGGAGTAATTGGATTAGAGGTATTTGGCTCATTACTAATATTATTATACGTTTTCAAATGTAATGCAATTGACTATAATTTAGTAAAATTTACAAATATTATGTATTTATTATTTTTGATTGTAGTTACAATGTTATATCATCCTCCATGGGATAAAATAATACCATTTTTATCAAATTTAACGACATTTGCAGGATTATTATTTTTATATATATTGCTTGAAAACAAAGATAAATTATGTTAAAATAAAAATTGATATATAGATAAATACTTAATTAACGAATGTTTTAAAATATTACAATGAAAAAGGTTCACCCAATTATGCCATGCCAAAAACATGTTAATGATGAATATACTAGAATAACATATAAATCACGCATGAAAGAAAAATATAATAATAGTATTACAATTAAAAATATTGTAAGTAAATCTCTTATAAATAACAAAAAAAATAATATAAGTGGAGAGATATTTTATAATTCAATTAATGGGACAATTATTCAAATTATAGAAGGAAAAACAGCATGTATAAACCAATTATTTCTTTATATTTGTAAAGACAAACGGCATTATAATATTAGGGAATTAGAAAACTTACCAATATTATATAAAGATTTAGAGTATACTAGTTGGAATTTAAATATAGTAAATAATACAATTGATAAAAAAGTATGTATTAATGATTATATTATTACATCAATTATTGGTAATGGTGGTTTTTCAACTGTGGTAAAAGGAAAACACAGAAATTTGAATACTTATCATGCAATTAAAATAATTTCGAAAAATAGGATGAATGCAAATACTCTAAAAAATATTAAAGATGAGCGAGATATTATGATTAATTTATCACATGTGTATATATCAAAGCTATACCATTGTCTTCAAGACCCATGTAATATTTATTTTATAATGGAACTAGCAACAAGAGGTGATATGTATTCTTGTACAACGAGAAATGATTTGACAAATGAAGCAATCGAATTTTATTATTGTGAAATATTGTGCGGTATTAATTACTTACATAAAGAAAAAATTATTTTCGGAGATTTAAAATTAGAAAACATTTTAATAAATCACAAAGGACACATATTATTAACAGATTTTGGAATTTCAAAAAAAGAAAACGAAAATAACAATAAGTTAAGAGGAACACCAGTATACTTTTCACCTGAAATGATAATGTATAATGATATATCTAATAAATCAGACATTTGGGCTTTAGGTATTATATTATATGAACTAATAATAGGTAATGTACCATGGCAAGGTATGGCAAAAGAAATTATGTTTAATTGTATTTTGAATACACAATTAGTTATTGATATTAATATAAATACTAATATAATGTTCGATGATTTAATTCAATACATGAACAATTATGATAAGAATGATAGATATACTAGTGTACAATTAATAGAATTTGTTTCTACAAACAGTATTTATGATTGGAATGATATAGAAAATAATACTATAGAACCACCGATTTTACCTGAAATAAATAATGGAATTTGTAATGAAATAAATAATTTTGAAATATAATTTAATATTAGTAACTATTAATATTAAATTAAATTGAAGTTATCAATATTAACAAAATATATACATGATGAAAGACTTTTACTGTGCATGGTGTTTAATATCAAACTCAACACTATTAAATGTTGAATGGCCGGATAGCAATTCGCAATATTATGGAACAATTATAAACACAACCAGATTTAATTTAAATGGCTATTTCCCAAATACGCGTTACTTTTCGTTTGAACTGTATTCAATTGATACATGGGAGCCATTTTGGGATATTCATGATACAGAGATAAATGTTGATACAAATCCATATTTGTATAATATCAATTACACAGCGAATCTCTCTTATAATATAGATGTAAAACTGGATGATAAATATAATGAAACATATATTCTATTATATCGTATGTATTTAGGTTCAGATTTGACTGGTGGAGTAGAGTTACCAGATATATCAATATACAAAAATGACAATTGGGAAAATGTAACACAATGTGATACAACAAACAGACCAACAATAAACATTCAAGATACGCAACCTAATTATTTGTTGTATCATAGCAATGAAAATAATAATTTTTATCCACCAGAATCAACAAAAAACCTCTTTATAAATGATGATGCTCATTATATGGTAGCATTTTACAACAACACAAATGAAACATTCAAATGGGCCAAGATTATATTTAAATTGCCCAGTTATGCAGAAAGCATGTATTCAATAGTAAAGAAGGATTATGAAGTGAGATATTATTCGATAAGTACAATAGATCTTAGTCAGCCAAGACAAACCGTTGAAACAATACATGATGTTATTTTGCAAGAACATAGTATGAATGGTTATGTAGAGTTAATAGTTTCATGTAATGAAGATGGAAAGTTTTTGTTACACTTAGACCCACCATCAAAAAATGATAATCATAGTTGTATAACAAAGACCAGTTATTTTGGTGTTTTATACAGACAGTTAATGCCACGTTTTAAAAATGAAATACCAAAACACATGATGTCAAATGAAACGCTTGAAAAAATAATGAATATATATTATCCTGAAATATATTGGTTTTAGATCTGTGTAATCAGTAAAAAATTTGAAAAATCATTATATATTTTTTATATTATGCAATACAGTAACAAATTAATACATATATAAATAAAGTTATGGTCTTGTATAACAAATGAAGCATTTTTAAAGTAGGAAAAATAATGGAAAAAAATTAATAAAATTCAAGAATTTACAGAAAACCAACAAAAAAAAACCAAAAAAAGTGCATTTACATTTAAATGGTTTGAAAAGAAAAAAAAGATAAAAAAAATATGGTGTAAAATATGGTAAGGAATTTAACTGAAAAAAAAGCACTAATAATCTTATAAAAAATGCTAACTCCGCTATAAGATTTTATTTATAAGATTATTTATAAGATTTTTGCTTAAAATTATATAGGAATAAATATATAATGCCCAAAAAAAACATAGATTTTTCTAAAACCATTTTCTATAAGATTTTCTATAATGATGATACATTTACCCACACATATATTGGTCACACTACAAATTTTGTTCAACGTAAATATGCACATAAACAAAATTCTACAAACGTAAATAGTGTACATTATAACAAACCATTATATAATTTTATACGTAATAAAGGTGGATGGGAAAAATGGAATATAGAACAAATATGTGTTGAAAAATGTAAACACATAATAGATGTGAAAAAACGATTAAGTGAATTAAAAAAAATGTATGAAGTAACAAATGAATACTTAATGGAAGATGATAAACACAAATATAAAACAGATGACATTGTAATAAATAATAATATAGAACAAGAATATGATATTAACACTGAAAATAACAACATTTGTGACTTATCTTACTGTACACAAAATCATCATTTAAATAATGATATTGTAACAAATGTTAAATTAGAAACAAAAAAAAATGCTAACAACAATGCTAACCAAAATGCTAACAAAATACCTACTTTTTTTTGTGACTGTGGAAGGTTATATAAACATAAATCAAGTTTTTCTCGTCACATGATGGTATGTAAGAAGGTCAAAAAGGATGACAAATGGATGACAAATGGATTACATATGGATGACGCAGAAAAAATGGAAAAATATGTTTGTAAATGTGGAAAAATATATAAATATAGACAAGGATTGCACAAGCATAAAAAAACATGTAAATATGATTTGACGGTAGAAAAGGAAAATAAAGATATTTTAGATAAATTAAAACACATACTTCCAGAAATAATAGGAAATAATAATGTTGTAAATATTAACAATAACAATATAATAAACAATGTTGTAAATAATAATTCAGAACAAATAAACATATACTTAAATAAGAACTGTGCAAACGCAATGTCAATACAAGATTTTGCAAAACAGTTAACATTTTCAATAGAAGATTTATTAATGAAAAAGAGGGAATGTTTAACAAACGTATTATTAAAAAATATTCAACCATTAAGTATAAAAGAAAGACCTTTTCATTGTAGTAATATAAATAATAAAGAATGGCATGTAAAAGATGAAATAGATGGATGGGAACAAGATAATGGAGAGAAAATATTAAAAAAAACGGAATGTGAAATAATAAAAAAATGGACAAATGAATTTGAAGAAAAATATCCAAATTGGAAACAAATAGAGCAAATGAAAGATGTATATTTACAGGTAACAAATAAAGCAACAAGTGATTTACCTATAAAAGAAAAAATAAAAATGTTAAAAGAAATAGGAGAAGAGGTGTTTGTAGAAATATAAAATAAAATTGAAAAACAAAAGTATTTTATAAAAGGATAACAAAAGGGTAACATGGATAAAAGTAATAAAATGGTATTTTGTTCACATTGTAAAAAAAAAATAGATATTGTGTTACATCGTTGTGCAGATGCAAATACATGTTCACGCGAATGTGGATATGCAAGATTAAATAACATAAAATTATATGACCCAAATATGGTAGAACCTAGAATTTGGCATGATCTAGATAAACCACAACAAAACATATTGTATGTTCCAAATTTTAAAAAGACAAAATCATATAAAAATATAGGACAATCTGGTCTAATAGATATAGATGTTTTTGATAAAAAAATAAGCGATGAAAAAATAATAGACGAAGATAACGATGATCTAATAAATAATAAAGAAATAAAAAAAATGATAGTAAAAAAGGCATTATGTATACTTTGTTTAGTTAGTGTAGTAGTATTAAACATTGGAGGAATGTAACATATATTCAATGTAATATGAATAATGTTTATAGTGAGATGGATTAAATTTTAAAAGAAGTTCATTGTGGATTGATTTCCATTTTTTTAATTTAAGTAACAATATACTTTGTAAGTATATATTATCTAAAATATGATCAGGAATGTGAGATAACATTATATATACATTATTAATTAATAATATATGTTTAATTCATAAATATATGAGCAAAACTAAATCCAGAAAAAAACATGATGGTTTTTTCTAGATTACATTGTGCATCATTAGGAATCATAGTAACATTCGAAATATGTAATGCGCATTTTGTTGACGCAAGTGTAATAGTAGATTTAATTAATGGGTCATGTATTGATAAAAGAAAATGATTATGATTAAATGCGTTAATATTAACAAATAATAAGAAATAAAAAAAATATTTGTACATGTATAAATGTATGTGTAATAGTTAAATAATAATTAAATTAAATTAATTGGGTGGTAGTTTATTTTTAGGTTTTTTTCTAATTCTAGGACCACTTCTTACAGTAGAAACAGAATAACGAAGAGATAGATTTTTGGGAAATTCCTGTGGTTTAGATTTAATAATAAGTATTGTAGAGTGATCATCATTGTCATCCTCATTACAAGAAATATTATCATCATTAATGGTATGATTAATATTTTGTATTGAAGAACCACCATTATTAACAGCATTTACAGAAATATCACCATTATTTTTGGAAACAATATGTGTGTCACCAGATTTAATATTAGGTAGAGTATCAATTGTGTCATCCATATTTTGTATTATCTTTATACAGAAAAACGAATCAATTTTAATTATAGTAAACTTGGATTACAATTAAAATATTTAATTAATTTTTTGTAAAGGGTTTTGTTTAATTTATAAATAGAAACTAAATCATTAAAATAATAATATTCTTTAGGTCGCGGATAATATTTAAGTATAGGAATGTTGTATCTAACGTTTGTTTGAAGTATGTGAAAATTTTGACTAATTAGATAGTTATAAGCATAACTAGATAATGTAAAGAACTCTTTATTTGTGTGAATAAAACAAATAATACTAGAAATATTTAAGTAAGATAAACATATGTGATAAAATTTAGATTTTCGTTTTAAACAAATATTATTAAAAATTAATTCAGTAATATTCATATTATGAAAGGTTATAAATTGTAGAACTAATATCAATTTATTTTTGATATATATCTAAAATGGTATTAATAATTTCGCTTCGCTGAACGTCATTGTTACTCATTTCAATAAGTGAAATTTTATCATTTAGTAGATTTTCGTGGAAGTTAGAATTATGTTTACGATCATATTTTTTTTCAATCTTTTGAATAAAATCAAGTAAACCATTTTCAGTATTATCACTTTGGTGAATGTCACCAGTAATAATAATTTTACTATTTTCACCCAATCTTGTAAGTAGCATTAACATTTGATTTATACTAGTATTTTGTAGTTCATCAGAAATAATTAATGTATTTTTAAATGTGCGCCCTCTCATAAATGCAAGAGGTACAATTTGTATTCTTTTCTCTCCAATAAACTTATCTAATTGTTGTTGAGTAAAAAATTCTAGTAAAATATCAAAAATAGGAATAATCCAAGGATCCATTTTTTCATTAATTCCACCAGGCAAATAACCAATTTCTTCATCAACGCATATAAGTGGTCTAGTGAGAACAATTTTAGTAGTGGTTTCTTGTAATAATTTTGCGGCATGTTGTGTAGGAAACAAAGTTTTACCTGTACCAGCAGGACCACTTCCAATAACTAATTGTAAGTCATCATTGTTTATGTCGTCATAGTACTCTTTTTGTTTTGGTGTTTTAGGATTAAAAATGTTTTTAAAAGTGGGTTTATTTTCTTTATAATCAAAAGGTTCATCATAATAAGTATCCCATGTTACACTGGACTTGCTTTTTTTTCGTGCATTCAAAACACTGTTATGAAAAACGCGTGTAGATATAATGAATGCATCGTTTGAAGATATGCATAAAATTGGTAGTAATTTTATGCTATTTCTAAAATACATATGTAATATATATTATATATATTTATATGTGTAAAATATAAATGATACAACAAGAGAGAAATAAACAATGAAATATATAATTAAAACAGTATTACATATTTTATCATTTAAATGTCTATAAATACAAACATT